>CEUZ01189255.1_pt1 | contig 38998 bp, 29 predicted proteins | sample 361511 | NCBI WGS metagenome assembly CEUZ01 (sample SAMEA2622822, study PRJEB7988) | marine metagenome | biome: marine biome (ENVO:00000447); feature: surface water layer (ENVO:00002042); material: "saline water (ENVO:00002010), including plankton (ENVO:xxxxxxxx)" | depth 5 m | reverse complement strand
AGCAAAAATCGCATCGTCTATCACTTTGGTAAAGATTTCTTCGACGCGGGCATTTTTGCAGCCCTAAACAATAGAAGCGGCGCGCCTACCATTGCCATCCCTGGCGGCCCTGATAATGGGCTGGCCATTTTCATTGATGGACGAGACGCAGGCGCAACCTTTACACAAGCGCAACTCGACCGCGGCGCCGTGAATGCCGCTATTCAAAAATTTTACAAACAAGCCATGGCCAGAAAAGGCGTTGATATCTCAACAGTTTCAGAAAATCCACGCCCGCAAAATGCGGAACTGACCGCACGCAACGCCGCGCCTGCCGCCGACGCATCCTAGGATAATTTCATCACCGCGCCCTGACGTTGGTGATAATCATGATCACCCTGCGGCGCATCCATATTATCGCCCTGCACCGGCGAAGCGGATGACGCGTCCTGCGCCAATAATTGTGCAACCTCTGAATCTTGCGATATATTTGCGTATTCTTGTGCCGCGTGCGGGTATTGCGCGATGATGGCGCGCTGCGCTTCCGCGCGGGCGGTCACATCGGCGATTTGATCGGCCGCGCCAATTTCACGCGAAAATGCCTCAATATTCGTATCAGACGGTGGCTCAACGCCAAAATCATCCAAGGACAACATGAAGGCACCCAAAACTTCATCATTCTCAGACGTTTGATCCACCCGCGCGGTCAGGTCATCTTGCTGTTGTTGCGTTATTTCCGTCAACGCTCCCGCACTCATTCTCTCCTCAACACTCTCTGCACTCACACGCACATCTTCATCCGCGCGCGCCGCCGTTAACTGACGCTGCCCCGCATCAAGTTTCTTTTGATTGTCTTTAATCTGCTGTCTGGTATTCGCAATATCGTCGTTAACCCCATGCTTAATTGCCAACAACGCATTCGCAACGGCATCTGGGTCATTGCGGTCTAGTTTTTTGCCAGTGCGCTTTTCATACGCCTGTAATTTGGCCTCAACACCCTTGTCCGCGAAACTGCCATCAGGGTTTTGCTCTGGCAATTCCCCGCGCTTCAGGCCATCAATCATGTCATTAATTCTGCCCAAAAGGTCTAATTGCTCTGCCAATTGGTTACGGAGGGCTGCAATAATATCTGCAATTTGATCAAGATACTCGTCAAGGTCTTGGGCATCGCGGGCGAATTTCTTCTGCTCTTTGCGTTTTTTCTCGCTCAGGGCATATTGCAGGGCGGCGTTTGACCCTGCCGTGCGAATAAGACCGCCGCCCACAGTGTCGTTATCAACTGCGTCTGGGTCTTTATGCATGCGCTCGCGCAGCTCTGCCCCCGTCACGCCTTGTGTTGGACTGCTGCTCTCAGGGCGCGGTGCGCCTGTCTGTGATGCGCTCGCGCTAAATTCCGCGCGCAGCGTTTTCGTGTTACTCATTTCTATCACCCCCCTGTTCGAGGGCCCCCACACCTTTTTGGTGCTTTTTCTATTTGTTACTGTTTATCCTAGGGTAAAAAGGTAAACATTTTATAAACGCGCACGCGGCGCCGCGCACAACAACGCACGCGCCACACATAAATCATTCAAACATATAAAGAAAATGGTGCCCAGGAAAGGACTTGAACCTTCACTCCCTTACGAGAACTAGCACCTGAAGCTAGCGCGTCTACCAATTCCGCCACCTGGGCACGGGGCGATAAAATCGAGGCTATGAAATACCGAACGCCCAATGCCTTGTCAAAGGAAACTTAACTGCCAAAATGGCTTTCAATAAAATTTAACCTTTTCATGACTATCATTTTCATGGACAATGGCACAAACACAGGTAAAAATGTCAGCACCATGAAAATTCTTATTGTTTCCTCAAACGCGCACAATACGTCCGATATCGGGCAGATGATCTCTGAAAAAGGATACGGCATCACGGTTTGCGATACACCGCAAGACGCAATGGATCGCCTCAATCAGGAAAGCTTTGACATTGTGTTCCTGCCTATTCAGGGCGATATCAACGAAAAGCGCCATACAATTGCAACAATTCGCCGCGCCAGCAGTGGATATGTCTATATCAATGAACTCAGCAAAGATATCGCCGCCAGCACAGAAGACAATGCAGGCGCAAACAACATCATCGACAGCGACAACATCACGTGGGATGCTGTGCGCGACACCATCAACAACGCAAAACGCCTGCAAGATTTGATTGCCACAATCGGCAATAACAATATCGACTTCCCCAGCGCAGGGGGCATTATTGCACGCTCCGCCTTTAATCAGCTCTTTTTATCGGCGCTTGACCGCGGAAACCGCTACTCCGAGATGAGCTCCATCCTCACCATCTCACTTGAAAATTACCAAGAGCTTTTCAATCTGGGCGGCAATTATGTCGTTGAATATGCCGTCGCATTACTGTCTAAAACACTGGTCGATATTCGCCGCCAAAGCGATATTATCGGACAAGTGAAAAACCATGCATTTTCACTGCTTTTGCAGATGCCCAAAACCCCGCAAGAACCGATCGAAGCCGCAAAACGTTTTGCCGATACGCTGGCGAACACGCCATCCCTGCAAGAAGCCGCACCAACGCCAATGGGACTGCGCGTTTCACTCGTTTCGATCCCGAGCGGGGAATTAAAGTACGAAAAACTCGCCGTTCCAGAAAAAAAACTATAAAACCAAGACACACAAACACTTTTCCGTTTGTATCAGGGGCAAATATATAATAGAATCAAGTCATTCGCAGTGCGCTATCTTTGCGCGCTCATGCATGATCTTTGCGCGCTCATGCATGCATTTTTTAATTCTAATATATTGAAACCCTATGTTTTCTGTACACCGCAGCGTCATACGAGTTACATTTTTTGTCCTATCTGGACTGCTGGCAATTCCATTTTTTGCCGCAGGAAACAGTGCTGCGCGCTCGGAAATCACGGCCTATATGGCTGGCACCGAATATTTCTTGGGCGTCAATGACATGCTCAACATTCATGTTTTCAACGAACCAGAGCTTTCTGGCCAGTTTCAAGTCCAAGCCAACGGCACAATCAACATGCCCCTTATCGGCATTGTTCATATCGCAGGACAAACACCTGAAAACGCAAAAGATCTCATCGAAACCAAACTGTCACAAGGCTATTTGATCAACCCTGATGTCAGCCTTGAAATCGCAGAGCATCGCTCGTTTTACATCATGGGCGAAGTCAAAAACCCCGGGCAATATGAATATCAAGGCGACTTAACCGCGATGGGCGCCGTTGCAATGGCTGGTGGTTTCACATACCGCGCAAAGCGTAAGCAGTTCAAGTTAATGCGTACACCACAAGACAACGATTATCAGAAAATACAAACCAACGCAGCGATCTCACCTGGTGATATCCTCCTGATCGAGGAGCGCTTTTTTTAGGCTATATCCATGACGGCAAACACAGCTCACATCACTGGAAGCGCATCCCACTGGCAAGCAGACACTGCGCCAGATCAACTTGATATCGACATCAGTGGATTGATCAATATTTTCTGGCGTCACAAGGGCACAATCATCATCATCACATTGATGGGCATTGCACTATCTATCTTTGCCGCCTTATCACTGCAACCAAAATACAAAGCTCACGCACTTATATCGCTTGAGCAACAATCCAGCACAAACATCCCTTCCGCATTTGAACTGCTCTCATTTCGCGGTAATAAATTTAATTCATCATATGTCCTATCAGAGGTCGAGGTTATTCGCTCACGTGATATGATCCGCCAAGTCATTGATCGCCTCAACATTTCACAAGGAGCCTCAGCAACGCGCTTTTCACAAAAAGCCGTGAACGTGCCCTTCTCACGCTTTAAATCCTTCGCAGTACAAGGCAAGGACACAAATATTCAAAGCCTATCGCCGGAAGAAGCCGCACAAGAACGCGCCATCACAAGATTTTTAGAATCACTATCTTTAAAAATTATTCCTGGCTCCTCAATCGTGCGCATTGAATATATCGCAGACAGCCCTGAAAAAGCCGCCCTATATGCAAACACCGTCACAGATGTCTATGCGGATTACAGAAACATCAGTCAAAAAAATGCCTCGGAAAAAGTTAAATCTTGGCTAGAAATACAAATCAGTAAACTTGACGGCGAAATCAAAGACGCGCAGCGCAACGTTGTTCACAAGCGTGAGCAAAGCGGCATGCCTGAAGGACGCTGGGGCGCATTAAACGAAGAAAAAATCTCCAAGCTTAACGCTCAAATTCTGCAATTGCGCAATGAAAATGCAGACCTTGAGGCCAGCATCGAATTGATCACTGCCGCAAATGGCGACTACGGTCAAATGCATAAAATTCCAGCAATCAACAACGCGCCCAGCATTCAGCGCCTAAATGCAGAAAAAATTAAACTCAAACAAAAATTGTCAGATTACGCAACGCGCTACGGCAACAAGCACCCAACAATTATCAAGACAAAGTCTGAGATTAATGCGCTGACCCGCACTATTCACGAAGAAATCGATACCATTATTGCGCACTTGCAAACGAACTATGCGCAAAAAACAAAGCTCATCGACAACATCAAAACTGAAATCGATAGTATTTCTAAAGAGACATTAGAAAACCTTGAAGAGATTATGGCCATCAATGAAATTGAACGCCACATCGAAAGCAAAACGCAAATGTACCTGAAAACAATTCAGGCCATGCAGCAAATTAATTTAGAAGAGCTCGGCAACGAAGAGCTTAACGTCATTTCTTACGCAGTGCCCCCTCTATATGCAATCGCACCGAACAAACGCCTTATCGTCATTTTAGGCACGTTCTTGGCATTCTCGATCGGCATTATCATTGCAATCATCCGCGAAAAAACAAACCTCAGCATCCATTCAACAGGCCACATCGAACAGATTACTGGCTTGCCTTGCTTTGGTCTCATCCCTGCGGTATCGCCGCAAAAAGGCGAACGCCTAAGCAGTTATTTAGTCAAAAACCCAACATCAATGGTTGCAGAATCTATTCGTACGCTGCGCATGGCCATTAACCTGCAAGGCCCGAAAAAACCAAAAATCATCAACGTCACCTCATCTCTATCCGGTGAAGGTAAAACCACAATCAGCACATGGATCAGCACATCTGCCGCAAAATCTGGCAAGCGTGTAATCTTGATTGATTGCGACCTGCGCCGCCCTAACATTCACCGCTTTATGGGCCATAAAAACGAGCTTTCAATTGTCGAATACCTATCTGGCAAAGCCGATTTGCAAGATGTCATCAAAAAAGACCCATCAACAGGACTGGATATCATTTATGCACGCTCAGTCCCTAGCAGCGCAATGGATCTCATCACATCAGATAAGATGCAAACTTTACTAGAAAAGCTCGAAGATTATTATGATTTGATTATCCTCGACACGCCAGCTTGCCTCGCCGTATCTGATGCACGCGCTCTTGCGACTTATGCTGACCTGACGCTTTACACTGTAAAGTGGGGTGAAACGACTGCGCCAACGCTTAGCATCGGAACCAAACAATTCAAAGACCTCAACGTAAAAATGGCGACAATTTTGACCAATGTTGACGTGGTTAGACAAGCTCGCTATGGATATGCTTCGACAGTTGAATACTACGAAGATAGTGACAAAAACTAATTTTCAGCATATCTATACAACGTGACCAATAAAACGCATCTTTCATACGCACTTTTATGCGCCCTCGCAATCAGCCTCACTTTGTTGATATGCGGCCTATCACTAGGCTTAATTCGCTCCCACGATCAAATGGCGCAAACCATTATGCACACACAATCACCTGATGATGCGGGCAAACAGGCCATTGCCCTTGCACCGCTAAGCCGCGCATCATGGCACTATTTCACGCAAAGCAACTACATCCCCGCCAGTCAACAAGATCGCATTTTGGGGGTTACAAATAATTTGCCCAATATCGCGCCGAAAAATTACGGGCGCTTAGGCTTACTCGCCTGCATCGCAGCAATCTTATTGTTATATGGATGTTTTACCATCATACAGACGAACAGCGCCGCCAATAAAAAATCAGACCCAACACTTTCAACGGCGCTTGGGTACCTGCCGTCACAGCGCAAACAAAACAAACTGCGCCGCCTTAACCCCGCGCCCAATACATTATTGCTTTTATGGCTGGTCAGTCTGGCGATATATCAATGCGCGATGCTGTTTTGGTGGACACAAAATACCACAGAAACCATTGCGGCAACACCGTTACTCAACGACATCAAAACACTTCTTGCGCAATATAACATTGATACACATTTGATTGGCGCGCCAAATACGCTCGACCTCATATGGCAATTTATCGTCAACATGATGGTGGGCGCAGTGTTTGTGGCCTTTCAATTCATGGGGCAACGCAAACGCCACATCAAAACATTCACCATCACCATCGCAATCATTGCGGTGATACAAATCGCCTATCTGATCATCACATCGCATGGTGATATTACCCTACAATGGTCAAACCAAAACATAAACGTCGTTGGTATGCGCTATGACATCGCGCAGAGCATCGCACCAACTGATAGTAATATTCTATCATTGTTATTGCTCTCACACGGCTTATTACCATGTTTGATATACGCCGCAGGCTGGGGGTTACTCATGCTGCATCATTTATTGCTGATCAAAAAACGGGCGCAATATATGACTTCCGCCACAACCGTCATTGTGATGATAATCGCACCTGTGTCGTTATTATTGCCAAGTGCGTTGCACCTGCCACAACAATTCTTATATATGACCCTTATGGCCTATCTAGGTTTTGCAACAGGCATCATGCATCACCACAAAAAACGCCGCTTTCATTTTCACACATAGACAATAATAGGAAATTATTCCTTGACTTATCACTGAAATACTGGCATAAAATATCAAAATAGCAATAAAGCGCCGCTTTGCAGAAATGCAGGGCGGCGTTTTTCGTATCAAGAAAGGATATTACAATGCCAACATTACTGCCCACCGATATGGACAACAATCCCATCCCTGCCATGCGCCTAAGAAATGGCGGCGCACACACCATTGCCGCGACAACATCCGCGCCCGCAACAAACGCGATCGCATTAAATGACGACACGCGCATCATCAGCATCTATAGCGAAGTCCCTATCTTTATTGCGCTCGGCGATGAGAGCATCACATGCACAAATGCAGACCATTATTTCCCTGCTGGATTATATTACGACATCGCAATTGGCGGTGAAAAAACAGGACACGCCAGCCACATCGCCGTTCTTGCCGCCGACATCAATGGCAACGTATACATATCAGAAAAAGAATAAGGGATCTAATTAACGCTTCTGGATTTCAAAGCCGTCGTAATCGTACCGTCATCAAGATAATCAAGCTCCCCGCCGACGGGAACCCCATGCGCAAGGCGCGTTACCTTTAAACGGTTTTGATCCAGATGATCTGAAATATAATGCGCAGTCGACTGACCGTCCACTGTCGCGCTAAGCGCTAGGATAATCTCTTGCAAATTCTCATCCTCGGCGCGGCGCAACAATCCTTCGATGCGTAAATCCTGCGGTCCAATACCATCCAGCGCACTGAGCAACCCACCCAAAACATGATACGTGCCGCGAAAACTTTGCGTACGCTCAATCGCCCAAAGATCGCTCACCTGTGCGACAACGCAAATACTGCTAGTATCACGCTTGGCTGACTGACAAATATTACACGGATTATGCGCATCCAAATTGCCACAGATTTCGCATTCAGTAATATCATGCGCCGCCTGCAACAACATATTAGCCAGCGGAACCATTAAACTGCTACGCTTGGATAGCAAATGCAGGGCAATTCGGCGCGCCGAACGCTGCCCCAGCCCTGGCAATGATGACAGCATCTTAATCATCTGCTCCAAAGGACCATAACGATTACTCATTATACGAGCGCTCCTCGTCTGGCTTGCTATAACGGAACATATCTTGATCCAGCTCAATACCTGTTTCCAGATAAAACAGCTCAACTTCGGTAATCAAATTTTGCGCATCAACAACGCGCCACTTCTTAAGCGCAAAAGGCTCCTCACGAAAACCTAAAATCAACGATCCAGATTCTGGATCAGATTTTTGCACCAACTTCACTTGCAACAAATCATGCGTGCGTGATACATCCGATACAATCACATCATCTGAAAAACTGATCTCTTTACGCAAAATAAAATCGGCCAGACTTTGACCAATCGGCATATTCATTTGCTCGCCAAGCTCAGAGTCATAGAAATAAATAAAATACCCATCGGCCATAACAAAATCTTCGATCGGATCATCATATTCAAAGCGCAACTTACCAGGGCGATCCAAAAAGAACGTTCCAACCAATTGCATGCCATTATGCGCGGTTTGAACAAAGCGCGCCTTTGCGGTTGTCATTGTATCCAAATAGTGCTCAGCCTTTTGCACTTCTGGTTGAAAATCGGCTGGATCCCCCGCCAATACAAAGCGAGGCTGCAACAGCAGCCCCATTAAAATTGCTGCAAATATATATCGTTTAAACATCACTAAAATCCTGCACAAAAACTGTGCGCTTTCCTGTTGCGTTCGCAGGCGAAACAACGCCTTGTTTTTCCATTTCCTCGATGATGCGCGCGGCGCGGTTATATCCAATTTGCAAATGACGCTGGATAAAACTGGTCGATGCCTTTCCTTCGCGCGCAACAATCGCCACTGCCTGATCATATAGTTCATCCACCGATGAACCGCCAGAGGAATCACCGCCGCCATCACCAAACATTGCGTTCATGACCTCGCTATCACCAAAGCCACCTTCGTCATCTGTAATCGAATCCAGATACGCTGGCGCGCCTTGCTGTTTCAAGAAATTAACAACCTTTTCAACATCATCATCACTGACAAACGGCCCATGAACGCGCGTAATGCGTCCGCCTGGCGCCATATAAAGCATATCCCCCATACCGAGAAGCTGCTCCGCGCCGCCTTCGCCCAAAATAGTACGGCTATCAATTTTTGATGTCACTTGGAATGAAATGCGCGTTGGGAAGTTTGCCTTCACAACGCCTGTAATCACGTCGACTGATGGACGCTGCGTCGCCATAATCAAATGAATGCCCGCCGCGCGCGCCATCTGCGCAAGGCGCTGAATTGCATTTTCAACATCCTTACCCGCAACCAACATCAAATCGGCAAATTCATCGACGATCACAACAATATATGGAATTTCCGATGTATCCATTGGGCGTGTTTCATGGACAGGCGCGCCCGTTTCATCAAAGCCAGTATGCACCTGTTCGGTCAATTCCTCGCCTTTTTCAGTGGCCTCACGCATACGCGCATTATAGCCTTCGATATTACGCACGCCTAATTTCGACATCGCGCGATAACGATTTTCCATTTCTTGCACAGTCCATTTCAGCGCAACAACCGCCTTACCAGGCTCGGTCACCACAGGCGAAAGCAAATGCGGAATGTCATCATAAACAGAAAGTTCCAACATCTTAGGGTCGATCATAATCATGCGGCATTTTTCGGGCGGCAAACGATACAGCAACGATAAAATCATCGTATTCACCGCAACAGACTTACCCGACCCTGTCGTACCCGCCACCAACAAGTGCGGCATTTTCGCAAGGTCTGCCAAAATTGGCTGACCGCCAATATCCTTACCTAAGATCAATGGAAGATGCTGCTTATTTTTCTGGAACAAACGCGTCAACAGCAATTCTTGCATATATACAATCTGGCGCGTCTTATTAGGAATTTCGATACCAATAACATTACGCCCCGGCACCACCGCACAGCGCACAGAAATCGCCGCCATTGATCGCGCGATATCGTCACTGAGCGATATAACCCGCGAGCTTTTCGTCCCCGGTGCAGGCTCTAACTCGTACAGCGTGACAACTGGCCCAGGGAAAATTTCTTTAATCTCGCCTTCGATTTTAAAATCGGCCAAAACATTTTGTAACAACTGCGCATTACGCAAAAGCGCTTCTTCGCTAAGCTGCTCTTGCTGCTGATATTCGGGTACGGCCTCAAGCATATCAATAGGCGGCAATTCCCAATCACCGCTTTCCAGTTTAAAGCTACTTTGATTTGCATCCTTCGATTTACTGGATTTCGTTTCTTTGGGCTTATTCACCACAGGCAATGATGTGCTCGTCGAAACCTCTGGCACCGCGACAGGCGCAGGCTCCACTGGCGCAGGCACAGATGCTTTCGCAGGAACAACCGCCGATTGCGCCGAACTTGATGCCACTTTCGCAGGCTTTGCCTTCTCCGCCATTTTTGGGCGCTCGGGCATTTGCGGTAATTTCAAAGAAAACGTAAACAGAGGCTCTGGCTCATAATCCGGATTATTATAGCGATGCAGCCAATTTCTAAACGCAATAAAGCCATTCAACGCCACCACCACAATATTAGTCACAACCATGCGCGCAACATTGGCCACAACGCGCAGCTCATCGATACTTACCGCCGCCGCATATAAAAACACTGCCGAAGACACCACAAACAAAAGCGGCGCATACATCATCACCGCAACATCAGGCAGTGCCGATAAAACGCCCGCGAATTGATTCCATGACAGCGTCCCAACCGCGCCGCCCAAATACACATGCGGCGTCCAGTCAGATGGAATTTGCGCCGAGGCCAGAGAAAATCCAATCGACGCCACCGTAAGCGCCAGCGCGCGCAAAGCAAACGGCGTTAAAATATGACGCAATGAAATGCGAACGCTCCACGCCAAAAAACCTGCGCCAATCACAAGGCCACCTATACCAAGAGGCTGAATCAGCAAATCAGCAAACCACGCACCCGTGCTGCCCATCCAATTATCAAAACCACTTTGCCCGTCAGGCAAACCCGCCGAATTCATCGAAGGATCATCCGCGGAATAGCTCAACAGCGCAGTCAGCGTAAATGCGCCAAAAATAAAGCACGCCGCCGCCATTGCATCCACCAAACGGCGGGCAATAAAAGATTGCACAATCTCAGGCACGAAAGACTTAGACTGAGATTTAGATTTTTTTGTTTTCTTGGGCAAACGACGAATTGTACGAGCGCGCGGCATGAACCACCATAAGGGAAAGATTAAGAACTACTTACCAGAATACCTTGCGATTCAGGCAAAAACAAGCAATAGCTCGAAATAAATGCCTGCGCGTTATTCGGCCACTTGGCTTGGCGGAACTTCTGCCGTAGGGTTTTCACGAACATGCTTGGCAAGCTCACCAAAAACCACTGAATTTTGAAGCATTTGCTCGCGAATAGGCTCGTTACCTTGTGCGATTGTTTCAAAAAACTTTGACGCATCTTCCATCAAACGCGCAGCCATTTCGGCATGCGATAAATGCTCAACACTGCCTTCAGGGTCTTCGCGAATCAAATCAGCCATATGCTGAAACGTACCGGCATTTTGAAGCATTTGCTCCTTCGCCTCTGGGTTACCTTCACTAATGCGAATAAAAAAGTTCGCAGCCTCTTTCAAGAGGTCTGATGCCAAGTCGGCATAACGAGTCATGATTTTTCCTTTCCTAGCGCCAATCAAAAATGCGCTTTACTGGATAATGCGATTAGGATGCGCCTGAAACGCTCCTAAAAAACGAACATCATTAGCGTAAAAGCCTAGCTCTTCTAATGCAAGCTGAAACGAAGAACTATCTGGATGCCCGACAACTTCGCAATAAAATTGCGCCACGTCAAAGTGATCATCAACGTACGATTCCAATTTGGTCAAGCTCAAACCATTTGTCGCAAAACCGCCCAGAGCCTTATAAAGCGCCGCAGGAATATTCCGCACATCAAAAATTAAGCTCGACAAAACGCGTTCTTGCGTTTCAGGAATCTCAGGTTCAGGTGCCAAAATTAAAAAGCGCGTGGTATTACGCTCGGCGTCCTGCACGGATTCTTCTAAAATATCTAATCCATAAATGTCCGCCGCCAGCGACGAAGCAATCGCGCCGTGCTGCTTATCATTTTTACGCGCAATTTCGGCAGCTGCCCCTGCCGTATCAGCGTGAACACGCGCCTCCAGCCCCAAATCGCGAATAATCTTCTTACACTGCGGCAAGGCATGCACATGTGAATGCACATATTTCAAATCTTCTTTACGTGCTCCTTTTACGCCCAGTAAATTATGGTGAACAGGCTGAAAATGCTCCCCAATGATAAACAACTCATGCTTAGGCATTAAACTATGCACATCAGCAACCCTGCCTGCGATTGTATTATCAATCGGGATCATCGCGAGATCGGCGCGCTGCTTATCAACGGCTTGAAACGCCTCATCAAAGGATGTGCAAGGCAAGGTTTCCATCGCGGGAAAAACATTTCGGCAGGCTAAATCAGAAAAAGCACCTTTTTCGCCTTGAAATGCAATAATTTTTGGCTTTGTATTCATTTCATTTGGTTTTATAGTTGATTTTATAAGAGTAAATTCTTATAGCTTCTTTTAGTATAACAAAACAAGGCTTCTTTGGTTCCATGTTCAACTTCGAAAAATTATTTGCCGCTTTACTCGTTGCAGGCATCACAGCAATGTTGTCAGGCTTTGTCGCTGACATCTTCGTTCACCCACACGAAATCGAAAAAGACGCTGTCACGATTGACGGTGCGGCGATAGCATCGACGGGACCTACCAAAAAAGCGGGACCAGATCCTGTTCTTGCCCTCCTGTCCGAGGCTGACGTTGCGCGCGGCGCGAAATTATCAAAGGCTTGCGCGGCATGTCACTCGTTCGATCAAGGCGGCGTCAACAAGGTTGGCCCAAACCTTTGGAACATTGTCAACAAAGCCAAAGGCTCTCACGCTGGATTCTCTTACTCATCTGCGATCACCGAAGCAGGCGGCTCATGGGATTACGACGCACTAAACCACTTCTTATACAAGCCTAAGGCTTATATCTCTGGCACAAAAATGAACTATGCTGGCCTTAAGAAAACAGAAGATCGCGCGGCAATGATCGCATGGTTGCGTACATTATCTGCATCTCCTGCTGCTCTACCGGGCGCGGCTGAGATTGCTGCCGAGGCGGAAGCTGCTGCTGCAGAATAAAAACAACATACACTGATAAACAAAAAGCCTGACAACATGTCAGGCTTTTTTTTGCCACCCCTGATCGGTTTGCTGCCAATAGGTCATATCAATACCCTGATCAGACAGCGCCTTCCATTTTGCGCGCGCCTCCTGCACGGCCTGATCCGAATTACCGTCAAACACATGACAACACAAATCAAAATCGGCGGGCGCCGCGACATCTGCCCCATCAACACAAATCATAATTTGCGCGCCATTGGGCACATCATCTTGGTCCGTAATCCAAACAGGTTGATCCGCGGCATGACCGTCCTTGGCACTGCCATGCGGCAAGAAACTCTGCGCATCTTGCGTCCAGAGCGCATCATTCAAAAATTCGGCGCGGCGCGCATCGCTTGTCTTTACAACAATGCGTTTACCTGTCTCCAGCGCCTTTCCAAGCAATGCAGGCAATGCACGCTCTACACTCTGGCGCAGCAAATGATAAAAACGTACCTCACTCATAATAATGCATCTCCCCTTTATAATCTGTCACATCATACCCTGCACCATGTTCATGGCAATATTGCGGCGTTAATGGCACTTTTCCAAAACCACCCGGAATATCCAGCATATATTCAGGCAAGCATAATCCCGAAACACGTCCGCGCAATGCGCGCATCAATTCCTGCCCGCGTGCAATCGATACACGAAAATGCTGCGTCCCGGGTGCACGGTCTAGATGATGCAACATATAAGGCTTCACGCCGCATTGCACCAACCCGCGAAACAGCGATTCCAGCGCATCTTCATCATCATTCACACCGCGCAGCAAAACAGACTGCGATAACGCCACAATGCCCTGACGCCTGATCCGTGAAATGGCGTCTTGAACGCGCGGCGTAATTTCTTGCGCATGATTAACATGCATCACCAGATACACCATCTTATCACCCGACGATAACGCCTGCAGCATCTCATCTGTAATGCGCTCAGGATCTGCCGCAACCATGCGCGTATGAATGCGCACCACATTGACATGATCAATGGCATTCAGATCCGCAATTTCTTGCTGCAACCTCTTGGGCGAGAGCATAAGCGGATCACCGCCCGTCATAATGACTTCCCAAATATTGGCATCCTTACGAATATAATCAAGCGCCGCTGAGCGCTCCGCCTTGCGCAACACATCCTGCCCCGGCCCAACCATCGTCTTGCGAAAACAATAGCGACAGTACACAGGACAAACAGATGTCACCTTATACAAAACGCGATCAGGATAACGATGCACAATTCCCTTAACAGGGCTGTAATCATGATCACCGATCGGATCAACCAGCTCATCTTCTAACGAGCTTAGCTCTGCCTCATCGGGGACATATTGACGCGCCACAGGATCATCATCAGGACTGTGAAAGCGCATCGCCCCGCGCACATGATCATTCATACCAACCGCGTAATGCTGCGCAACGCGGTCTTCTATCATTTCATCGCACTGTTTAATCTTTTGCGATGTCATAGGCCTGCTTTACAAGCTGATTTAACGTCCGCACACCAAAGCCTGTTCCAAATTTTGGAACGGTTGGCTTGTCTTTCTTAACCCATGCAGTGCCTGCAATATCCATGTGCGCCCACTTGCGGCCCTTATCAACAAAGTGCTGCAAGAATGCTGCGGCCGTGCAAGCACCCGCAAAACGTGATTGACCAATATTGCGCAGGTCCGCAACCGTGCTAAGCATTTCTTTCGACCATGCATCATCCAGTGGCATACGCCAGATCTTTTCGTCGGCATTTTTTGCGGCACTGCTCATGTCATCCCACAGCGCATCATCATTCGCAAATGTCCCGCAATATTCATTACCCAGCGCAACCATCATCGCCCCTGTCAATGTTGCAAGGTCAATAATCGTATCAGGATCATATTTTTCCTGCACATAAGCCAGCGCATCTGCCAAGACCAAACGCCCTTCGGCGTCGGTATTAAGAACCTCAATCGTCTTGCCCGCATAAGAGGTCACAATATCACCCGGGCGATACGCATTTGCCGACGGCATATTTTCTGCCAGCCCCACAATTCCCACTACATAGGCAGGCGCCTCGCGCAGGGCAAGTGTTTTCATTGTGCCCACAACGGCGGCTGACCCGCCCATATCCATCTTCATCTCGTCCATGCCTGCAGAAGGCTTAATCGAAATGCCGCCTGTATCAAAGGTCACGCCCTTACCAACCAGTGCAATAGGCTTGGCATCCTTGGCAACGCCCTTTCCTTTCCAGCGCATCACAACCATGCGCGGTTGACGCTCAGATCCTTGACCGACGGCCATAATCGCGCCCATTCCCATTTTGCGCATTTTCTTTTCATCCAAAATCTCAATATCCACGCCCAGCGGCTTTAGCTCTTCCGCAATCAGCGCAGCATAACTTTCTGGATACAAAGCATTTGGTGCCTCATTCACAAGATCACGGGCAAGCTCAACCCCTGACAAAACAGGCACAAGATCCTGATATTCCTCCTGAGTGATCTCAGCATCATACGCACAAAATTCTAATGATTTCAGCTGCGTCGCCTGCGCCTTTTCCTGATCCATCGTTTTATAACGCTCAAAGCGATATGAACGCAGCGCAGCGCCCAAAACAAAATGCGCAGGATGCTCCACCCCTTCACCAGCAACAACAACCGACTGCGACGAAAGCCCGTTTAAAATCGCGCATAATTTTCCGCCTAAATTTTCAGCCGCAATAGCGCTCATATCGCGCTTTTCACCCAGACCAAACAAAATCACACGGCGCGCACCCTCGGGAACATCTGCAGCGAAATACAGCTCAAGGCTTTGCCCATCCTTACCTAAAAACCCATTTTCATCTTGAAGCGACACAATGCTAGAAATCACCGACAGCGCCTTATCCGACAGAAAATCGGCCGCCGCACATTGCGCGCCCACATCATGCGCATAAAAAGGCACAATAAGTGGGTTTTGGTGAGAAGAAAGTGATTTTGAAAATTGAATTGTGATTGTCATCGCTTTATAGTCTTTACAAATTTATGTTAGCTCAAGGCCTACTGTACCCTTTTTATGAATGTTTTTAATCGCTATATAATAAAAAATCTTCTTTTGGCCACCGTTTTTATTACGGCGACCCTGTCGGCCGTCATTATTTTGACACAAAGCCTGCGCTTTTTAGAGCTGATCATCGAATCTGGCGCAGATACCAAAACATTTTGGCTGCTGACCTTTTTGGCGCTCCCACGTTTTTGGGAGGTTATCATTCCCATCGCCCTGATGATTGCGACGACCTTCACTTATAATCGCCTCAAAGACACATCAGAATTGGTAATCATGCGCGGCACGGGTTTCTCACCCCTTAAAATTGCAAGGCCTGCGATTTTATTAGGCCTCTTTTTCACCACCGCACTGTGGGGCATTACCTTATGGGGCACGCCCCAATCTTTGAATTACTTGCAAAAGCTAAAACAAATCGTCAGCTCGCAGTTTTCCGTCATGCTTCTGCATGAAAATGTCTTCAACCGCATTGGAAAAGACTTCATTGTATATGTCCAAAAGCGCGATTCAAACGGCTCCCTCAGCGGTGTTGTCATACACGACCAAAGCCAGGACGCACCATCAACGATCCTCGCAAAACACGGACAGCTCAGCGAACAAGATGGCAATTATCAGGTTATTGTTTACGATGGATCACGACAAGTTTTCGACGCAGAAAACAATGTCTTACAGCGCCTCAATTTCGAGCGCTACATCATCGACCTTCCCCTCACGCAGGAAATCAAAAAACGCTGGAAGGAACCAGACGAGCGCAGCCTAGAAGAATTGCTCCACCCCAACCCTAACGTCCTGCGTGACGTTGAGCACACACAAAAATTCAAGGTTGAACTGCATCGCCGCCTATGCGCTCCCCTCCTTGCTCTGGCTTTTACATTAATAGCCGCCTCCAGCCTCATCCTTGGCCCCGTTCGCCGCCACCAAACAAACTGGCGTACATTCTACATCATTATAGGCAGCGTCATGATCCAAGGCATGTTTATCGGCGTTTACAACTACGCTCAAAACAACGCAACCGGCATCATTGCTATGTATGCGGTGCCACTCCTGCCCATCATCGCAAGTATTTACTTGCTCAGCCCGATCGGTGAAAAAAGCCGCCGCAAACTGCTTTACACAACTGCGGAGGCGCAGTCATGAAGATTTCTGCAACATTATCCGCATATCTCGCGCGAAATTACCTTTTCAACTTTATGATCCTGTTAATCGGCCTTATGGGCCTGATTTACTTCTTTGACACGGTCGAACTCTTAAGGCGCGCTAATAAATTCGATGATGTCCCTATGGCACTCGTCTTCAAAATGGGACTCTTTAAACTGCCAGAAGTCACGCAAACAATATTCCCTTTTGCCATCCTGTTCAGTGCCATTTTTACTTTTTGGCACCTTACGCAAAAGCTAGAACTCATCGTCGTGCGCGCCGCTGGCTTTTCCGCGCTGCACTTTTTATTGCCCATTGTCACCGTTGCCGTGCTGGCAGGTATTGCTCAAATGACAGTCATCAATCCTATGGGCGCGCTCATGCTGACGCACTATGAAAAGATGGAAAGCAAATATCTAAAACGCCAAAAAAGCAACATCACACTATTTAAGGACGGGCTTTGGTTAAGGCAGGACACCCAAGATGGCTATGCCATCATCCACAGCACATCCATAGAACAGCCCAATTGGACACTGAAAAACATCAGCGGTTTTTTCTTTGATAACGAAGATACATTACTCTCAAGACTAAATGCGACCACCGGCAATCTAGAAGAAAACAAATGGCATTTTAAAAATGCTGTCATTCACAATGAATTTAATGAAAAAACAGAAGTTGTAGACTTTTATCTCAACACACATCTCACACAACAAGATGTAGAAGACAGCTTTGCCTCACCTGAAACCATCGCCTTTTGGAAATTGCCATCTCACATCCAAACTCTAAAAGAAAGCGGTTTTAACCCCAGCCGCCTACAAGTGCATTTCCATGTCTTATTGGCCAGACCGCTAATGCTGGCCGCCATGGTCTTAATTGCCGCCGGCGTTGCAATGCGCCTGCCACGTTCAGGATCGGCCTTTCTGTTTATCATTACTGGCGTTTTTATCGGCATGGCCATCTTTTTCACCTCAAGTTTTATGCAAGCCCTCGGCACATCCCAGCAAATTCCCATTATCCTTGCCGCATGGTCACCAGCTCTACTCAGCCTACTTCTGGGAATAAGCCTTATTTTGCACCTTGAGGAAGAATAATTTCCCTTATTAACAATTTGATAACCTTCTTTTGTTTAAATGCACTTGTCTGGGTTGACTCCAACCCTATTTTCACAGATATAAGAAAGACAAAATGCAATGTGTGTGAGTGCAAGCAAAGCAATGAAACAAAAGAACAATAAGTTTTTAACGGTACTGGCCCTGTTCGCCTTAATGGGCGCGACAACTGGATGTGTGACATCAACATATGATGATGCGCAGACACCTGGCATGACCGATCCATTCGAAGAGATCAACCGCTCTGTTTTCAAATTTAACTCATTCATTGATCACAATCTGATTAATCCTGCTGTTGATGGCTATCGCACAGTTGTGCCTTCACCAGCGCGCAAAGGCATTGATAATGCTTTGAACAACCTACAAAGCCCAGTCCACTTTACCAACCAAGTTCTGCAAGGTGACATTGAGGGCGCTGGTGACGTTCTGTTTGCAGCCATTGTAAACACATTCGTTGGTTTTGGTGGCCTCATCGACGTTGCAGAATATGAAGGTTACGAACACGAAAACGAAGACTTCGGCCAAACATTGGCCACATGGGGCGTCAGCCACGGCCCATACGTCGTCATTCCGTTCATGGGTCCCTCGACCGTCCGTGATGGCTCAGGTTATTTCATCGATTCATTTGCAGACCCTCTTCGTTGGTACAGCTATAACATCGAAGAAAAACATATTTACTATAACAAAGCAGGCGCGGCATACGCTAACGCTCGTAATAATCTGAAAGATGCGCTCAAAGAGCTTGAAGCAAGTTCTATCGATTATTACGCATCTGTCCGCAGTAGTTATTATCAGTCACGTGAAGCCCAAGTGAAAGACAAAGATTCAAGCGATCTAGCCTCACAAGACACCGTTGATTTCCCTGAATATGATGACTTCTAAACAATAAAAATATGACACGTAAATCTTCAAAAACACGTTTATTCATGAGCATGGCCGCATTTTGCGGCCTTGCGTATTCTAGCGCCATCACAGCGCCATCTGCCGCGCCCCTATCGATGTCATACACATCCATGGCCTCCGCGCAACCTAGCCATAATGCGATCATCCAAATTAGCAACGAAAAAAGCGATAAAGAGCTCAAACAAGCAGAGGCCTTTATCAACGATCTTGCAAAAACAGCTATTGGCTTCCTTTCAAACGAAGCGCTCAGCACACAAGATAAAGAAAAGCAGTTTAAAAAGTTACTGAACAACCGTTTTGATATGCGCTCGATTGGGCGCTTTGCCATGGGCCGTTACTGGCGCACGGCAAGCACAGACCAACAAAAAGAATATCTGACATTATTTAATGACATGATTGTCCAAGTCTATTCACGTCGTTTCTCGGAATATCAAGGACAAGCTATTGAAGTCATTTCAAGTAGACCAGAAGGAAAGCGCGACATCCTTGTTGCATCTTTTATCAAACAAGATAACGGTCCAGATGTTCGCCTTGATTGGCGTCTACGCACTGGCAAAGATGGAAAACTCAAGGTCATTGATATTGTTGTCGAAGGCGTCAGCATGGCCCTAACCCAGCGCTCTGATTTCGCATCAGTTATTCAACGTGGCGGTGGCAATGTGCAAATCCTCATCAGCCACCTTGAACAAAAGCCTGAATAATCAATTATATTTAAATAGATAGTTTCTCTGACGCTGTCATATTCGTCAGTTTCGCCGTCGATAACTTCATACCGCGATCGGCTTTACCTGCCAACTCATCCGCAGCATTCTTATTCGCCTCTTGGAAGGTTTGCGTGCTAAAGCTCATCCAGCGCAAAATCTGATTAGGAATTTGATCAATCAATTTAAAACTAGATTGCCCAACCATATACACCAAAACAGCGTACACAATCGTAAAGAACAGCTCGTCAATACTTGCCCGCACATCTGCCAGTGCAAAATCAGTGCTGTCAGAAACCAGCCCCTCTGGCGCGCCGCCAACATTGCCAACGACCAAACTAAAGATATCATTCAGCACAAAAACACTTGCACTAAAAATAGAAATACTTGCCAGCAACCCAAATAAAATCATAATCGGGCGTAAGAAAATCTCTAACAACAACATATAGCCATTATTTGCTGCGGGACCTGCTATCCCCTCACCATCCCAGCGTGTAATATGCGACATCGCCCATAATGGCATAGCGACAATTGCCTCAAAAACACTCTTCACCCAGCCGCTGAATGCAAAGAAGAAATAAATAAACGGCATCATTGGCAACACGTAATATAAAGAAAAGCCCGTAATAATACAGATATAGCCAATACTTTGAATCGCACCGCCTAATGTTGTCATCGCATGAGGTTGCTGCGCCATTTGTTGTGTTTTGGGCGCTAGTTTTTCAACAACAAAACCACCTGCAATATTACGAATTGCTGCATCCATGATATTCTTACCCAATGTACTTAACTGCGCCAAAGGGTTCACATCAGGGTTATCGCGAATATCATACAGCCCCTTTGCGCCAAAGATCATATCAATAGCAAGCTCTAAGAAATTATTACTTGTTCCATATTCAGATTGATAATCGACATCACTATTAAAAATTGAATGCGCACGGTGCAAAATAATAGCCGTTTGTTGGTCTTCTTCACGCCCTGCAAAATTGACGTATTCATTTGAAGAAATCAAAGGGTTAAATAATTGCCCTACAGCAATATTTTCATCTGACGCCTGCTTCTGACTAAGCACATATTCCATGACATCAGGGAATTTTACAATCTCTGGCAAGTTAGCCGAAGCAATAGTAATTTTACCATTCAAATCTGCAATCTGGTTATACCAAAGCGCTGCCCCAGCCCACCCTTTCTGCGACAGAGGCTGGGTCAGATCCCATCCCTCACCGTCTTCTTGCTTATTTTGAATAATTTCTTTGTATTGGGCTTCATAACTATCTTGGAGCGTTTTCAAAGAAGATTTCAATTTCGCATCCACTTCATGCAGCACATCGTCGCATTCCACTGCCTTACTTTGTTCGGATAATTCCGATGCATGCTTTCCTGCAAGACACATAGCTACCTGCGTTAACTCTGCATTATCCCATAACTGTTTTACCAGGGTAAAATACATCTCTTGTATCAGATACGCAGGCGATTCATGATAAACTTGCTCGCCATCTTCATTGACACTTACAGAACTTCCGGCATCAGAAATAGGCAAACTCAATTGCCCGCATATTGGCCATACATTACTTGGATTTTCTGAAGCCTTTTCGAAATATTCAATTTGCTTAGTATTAGGATCTTGCCCTTTATCTGGAATATAAACGCCAAAAGCCATTTCAATTGAAGACAAACGGCTATGCTCAATTGCACCTTGAAAATCTGTCTCCATCAATGGAATAGCTTTAGGGCCATTCGCTACATCAAAATTTTCAACTGCGATATCAAAAGGCGCATCAGCACCGCGAATCAAATAAGGAAAAACATTAAACCCTTGACGCAAAAGCTTTAGCTCTTCAGCAGCCTTACATGCGCGCGCTGTTAAAACAAAACCCATCAATTGATCAAATGACGGTAATTCACTCGTGGCAATCAACTTATCTTGGCCAACCTTATATTCATCCGACAAATTTTCATGAAATAAATCCCAGCCATTACTGGCAAAATCAGATCCCGTTCGTGCAACAATCAAGGTAATCAATTGCGCAGCATTCAATCCATTGCGCGTTCCATTTTCAACATTCATCGGAATCAAAAGTGCAAAAAACAAAATAATACGCATGGGTATCCATGTCTTATTATAGCGCTGACCAAACGGTGAGCCGCTTGCTGCAGTCTCGCTCACCACAACAACGACAAAATACAAAATGACAAAGCACGCAATAAAAAAGATACCATTAGAATAAAACAGAAGCATCTGGTGAAATGCGGTATGAAAGGCAAATGGGAACTGATCGCCAATATCTAATGTTGCATTGCCGTACAAATCTGTACACACTTCTCCTTCGACGGAAACGCAGGAATTAAAAATCCCAGACACTCCAAAAATTCTGTCCATGACAATCATAACCAAATCTTGGGAATGTTCCCCCGCTTCACGCGTAAATAATTGCGCGACAGCAGGCTGATGTGTCACAACACCAAAAATCATTAAGGCAAATTGTGACAAGAGGATAATAACCCCAGCCAAAATCATAAAATAAATAATAATTTGGTCAATGTTGCGCCACTTGAAGTCAATATGTTCAGCCGCGGATGCCAAGACATTCCGCAAACCAAACGTACCAATATTCTGTGGATTCACATAAGGGTGAGATGAAGGAAACAATCTGATACTATAAAAAATACATGCAACACTGTACGCACTAACAGAAAAGCTAGACGACAAAAGTGCAGCAATCCGAGGAATAAATCCCGGAAGCGTTGCATACTTTAAAGCCTGTTTTCCAAAGTCATTGCTCACTTATATATCTCACATACTCTTATGCACCAAACGCACCACCAAGTTTTTCAGAAACCTGGTTTGCCCCGAAGTAACTTGATCCCACCATCGATTCAGCTGGATTTTCGCGCGAGTCATTAAAGGCTGAAACATTCTGTCCCATCCAGCGCAAAATATTATTCGGAATTTGATCAATCAATTTAAACGATGACATACCAATCATATAAACAACAATCGTATAAACAACCGTATAGAAGAATTGGTCAATAGATGAGCGCATAAAGGGTAAAAATCCAGCAGTATCTTCTTGCCCTAGAAGATATGTACCAGACAAACTCGTACGCACATCAAAACCGCCAACATTCGCTGTAACCATTACCCAAATATCACTAAGCACTCCCACTAACGCGCCAAAAATACTAATGCTGGCCAGCAGACCAAACACTGTCAAAATTGGTCTTAAGAAAATCTCTAAAATCAGAAAATAACCAGAAACGGCAGCTTGCCCAGGTAAACCATTACCATCAATGCGAATATGCGCCAGTGCCCACAATGGCACGCCGACTAAAGCCTCGAAAATACCTTTCACCCAACCGCCAACTGCAAAAAAGAAATAAATAAACGGCAAGAACGGTACAACGTAGTACAAGATAAAACCCATCGTCATTGCAATCGTTGTAATCGACATAATAAACTTAACAACAATATCAGCACCTTGACCAACCCCCGTTGCTAAGGTTTGGTCTAAAATTCTTGCCCCCGCCCCAATCGCAGCATAGCCAATATTACGAATAGAGCTATCAACCAACGATTTACCAACCGCGATCAATTGCGCCAAAGGATGCGTGTCACCATTATATTGCAGGTTAAATAAGCCCTCGACCCCAAAGATCGCTTTAATTGTATCAATAAAGGCATTTCCTGTGGGCTGGTTATATGGGTTTGCACCAATTTCACGCCATAAATCATATGACTTCCATAATGCAACAGCCTTCTTTTGTTCGTCTGCAGATAAGCCTAATTTCTGGCCACCCGCCACTTGATTAGGATTAAATCGCTGCGGCATATCCAAGCGCTGGTTATAAGCACGTTTTTTTGCAAGCACCTTTTCCATGACCATGGGGAAACGCACAGGCTCTGGCATATTGGCCGCAGCCTCCATAACGGTGCCATTCATTTCCGCAATTTTATTGTACCAAATACCTGCCGCAGCCCAACCTTTATCTAAAAAGGCCTCGCTCACCATCCAGCTTTGCGATTCATTTTGCAAAGTCGCCATCGATTTTTTCGGCAACTCTTGCGGTCCAAAAAATACTGTCTCCAAATAATAGCATGAACTCATAGGGTCTTCATCAGGAATGGGATCACAATCGATGGCATGCACAAATTTAATATCCGTTGCAAAAAAACCAAATGCAGTTTCTGCAAAAGAATAATCTCCTTCTTCTGGCGGCGCACCTTTAGGACCACCTGGAACACTATAATTTGCTTTCGCATATTCATCAGCGGTTAAGCACCAGACACCACCGCCCTCCTCCAAACATTCTGCATCATCAGATGTTGGGCTATGAGAAATAAAATCAACTGTGAAATAAAGGCGGTTCAGCATATCCCAATAATAGCGCTGCACTAAATCGACCCCTGGCTCCGCATATTGACGAGGGTCTTCCGCGTCAGGCGGCGTTGAATGCGGGTACGGCAAACGATTATCGGTCAAACTAAAACGTAAAATACCACATGTCGGCTCCACACCGCCTTCATATTTTGCAAATTTTCCATCCTCGCTGGTTTTACCAAAAACAATTTTGGCCTCCATCGCCCCATACCCTGCAGAGCCCTCGGATTCAACTGCACTGCCATTGATGTAGCCAAACATATCCTCGTAAGACACTGATGGTTCGCCATTTTGGGTGTCCAAAGGGTTGCCATCCCATGCCAATGGTAATGCAGCATCAGTTTTAATCGCCGAACGCACCAAATAAGGCTTAACATCTTCGGATCCCGATTGTATGTTTTCTATCACCTGACACGATCGTACCGTAAACAAATACTGCAACAGACTTGCAACATCAGGACTCTGCGGCTTGGCGACCATATTCGAATACTGGCTTTCATATTGCGCATTCAACGTCTCGTTAAACTGTTTCCAACCATTTGATGCAAAATTAGATCCAAATTTCGCCATGTTCAAAACAATGAATTGCGCACTGCTCAGTCCAACTCCCAAAGGCATAAGCAACGCAAATGCTGCAACAATGCGTAATGGCGCCCAGACCTTATTAAAACGTTTTCCAAATGGTGTTCCTGTTTGCGCGGTTTCTGCTAAAACTGTAAACACAAAATAAGTTGTGATCATCATTGCGACAATCATCAAACCCGTACTGTAAAGACGCAGCATTTGATGCAACGCTGTATGAATAGGATAAGGAAAGCCATTAACACCTAGGGCCTGTATCGAACTAACAACATGGCCTTTAGCATCAACACAATCCACATCAGTACTCACGCAAGAGTCAAAGACACCAGGAACACCAAAGACCAAATCCATAAACATATAGGCAAGATCATGGCTGGGGCTAGGTGAGGAAAAGAAATCTTGTGCAATTGCCGTTTGCATAAACAAACTACCGCCCAGTAAAATCACTTGAACAAGCGCTATAGCAAGCCCCAAAATAACCAAGAAAAATAAAATCAATTTATCGATATTATAGCGATCAACTACCAGATTATTCGCAGCCTCAGCAATAACATGACGTACACTAAAGCGCCCAATATTGCGTCCCTGCAAATATGGGTGATTTGGGGGCAGCAAACGTACTGCACCGTAAACAAGTGCAATAAAATACGAAATGTAATACAGGCCACTACCAAATATTTCTTTCACGCGCGGCACAACTTGCGGCATGAAAGAATATGATAAAACCTGTTTTCTCGTTACACTAATCACTTCAAATTACCTATCATCTTACTTGGGCGGCAGCTGGTTTAGGTCGCGTTAAATTACCAAGGCCTGTCGCAAATTGATCCCCTGCGCCGACAATGCGCTGCCCTTGCATCATACCACCCGTTGCAGCATAACGCATCAGACCATCCGATGGGTTCTTATCGGCATCACCAAAAGAGCTCACCCCTGAACCAGCCCAACGCATAATGCTGTCCGGGATCATATCAATCAATTTAAAGGATGCCGTCGCCATCATATAAACAATAATCGTATATAAAATCGTAAAGAAGAGCTGATCAATTTGACCACGTGAAAATGAAAAATATTTATTTACATCAACTGTTTCCCCTTCATCATTAACCTGTTCTACTGTCGCCGCAATATTGACATCACCCGCAGCACCGCCAACATTATCAACCACCAAGTCCCAAATAACTTGTAAAATGCGCGTTTGCATACCAAAAATCAGCATCGCAGCAATCAGTCCAAACACAATCAGTATCGGGCGTAGAAAAATCTCTAAAATCAAGAAATAACCATTCGACGCAGCCTCACCCGGCAAGCCTTCGCCATCAATGCGTAAATGCGCAAGCGACCAAAGCGGCACACCGACCATGGCCTCGAACAAACCTTTAACCCAGCCCGCAACTGCAAAAAAGAAAAAGACAAACGGTAAGATCGGAATAATATAATATAATACAACGCCAGCTGTTAAACCTATATACGCCGTTGTACTAAAGAGACTTTTCGCCATTGCAACAGCTTTTTCAGTTGCCGCTTGCTTAAATGATGCAACCAAACCGCCACCAAGGGACAGGCCTGTAGAAATACCAATATTACGAATAGCTGAATCAACAATGCCTTTACCAACGGCGCTTAATTGTGCAATCGGATGCACATTGGCATTTTCACCGCGCATATCATAAAGGCCTTGTATGCCAAAAATGAAATCTACGGCATCCAAGAACGCATTACCTGACACGCCTTTATTCTCCGTGTGAACATATGAGCCAAGAGAATTTGTCACAAAAACCAAAAGATCATAAAGTGCCTTAGCTTTTTTGACGCCTCGCGCACCGCCAACAAGAGTTTCAATATTTTCATCCCCGGCACTTTCTGGGTCAAAAATTTTAAAGCCATCTAAATTCGCAGCATTTGCTTCGTTGGCTTTGCGAACACTCTTCATGATTTCTGGATACTCGGTAAGAATAGGTATTGCCTGGACAGCCGATACAAAATTACCATTTATTTGACCAATTGTGTTATACCATATACCTGCTCCGCCCCATCCACGATCCAGAACATCAGTTGAAATCCTCAAAGACTGGTTATTTTCAACAAACGTTTCATGTGCTGAAACTAAAATTGCTTCTAGATATTGTGAATACGTCGTGCCCAAATCTGTAAGCGCAAAAAGATTAACAGCGGCATTGCCCGCACAATAAGGCTGATCAGGGTAATACTTATGATCCGAGGGATACTTTTCTGTACATGACGGCAGCAATGCGGGGTCATCACCGTCATGTATACAACCAATTTTACAAGAAAGGTCCTTACCGTTCAAACCTGCAAACTCTTTTTCGACAAAACGATGCGCAACATGCCGCAGCAACAAGTCTTTAGGATTAGCCTCTCCATTTTCAACTGCAGTGCCTTCCGCCTGAATAGTGCCAAACCACATTTTACGCACAAAATCAAAATAATACGCATGCACAAGTGAGCCACCACCATGATTAATGAGCGCTTGCTGAATCTGATCAATGTCAGATGGATTCTCAACCTGGCTTAGGAAGCTGCGGTCAACAACGGGCACTTTTATTTTGCCACATACCGGCTCAATCTTACCGTTAATGTTTTTACCAAAATGAATAACTACATCACTGAATCCGTAAAATTTCAAAGCCTCAGCAAATGTTGTTTCTTCTGTAATTTCAACAATATAATCACTTTCACTCGACACATTACCGTGACTATATTTAAATAAATACGGCCGTATATAATAACCATCATCTCCCTTTGCAAAGTTCTTCGGCGGCACATGATATGCCGTATCCAAATCTTGGTGCGACGGATCAATAGAATAGCCACTGCCCTTAGGTTCACTGCGCCATTCAGAATAAGCACATCCATGTACCATTAACATCGCCTGAATAAGCGGCGTGATGTCAGGTTGCTCTGGCATTGACAACAAGGTCGTTGTTTCACCCATAGGGTTGGCACCATCACCCAGTTTATCTGCCAAAGTACGGTTAAAAATATGCCATCCATTTGTTGCAAAACTAGATCCAGCTTTCGCAGACCATAGTGCAATATATTGCCCCGTGTTAATCCCGTACGTCACCGGCGTTAACAGCAACAACGCAACGACCAAACGTAAAGGAACCCATACATTTTGAAAGCGCTCACCAAACGGTGTACCAGATGTCACAGTTTCACCCACGACAACCACAATAAAATATAAGAAAATCAGGATCGCAACACTCAAAAGTCCCATTGAATAAAAACGAAACATTCCATGAAGTGCAACATGGAACGGCCAGCGACCATCCGATAAAATATCCGTGCATACATCACCGACCGTACAGAAAAAGCCTGGAATGCCAAACACACGATCAAGTAATAAAAACGCAACATCAATTGATGTTGCAGTTCCAGACACTGGATCAGGAGTAGAAAAAATCTGCGTTAAAGGTACAGTCTGTGCCCAAACTGGATCAAATATCACAGCCGCTGCCAGCAGGACTAATTGTGCGCACAGCATCACAATACCTGACAACAACACAACAAAGATTACAATGCGGTCCCAATATTGTCTTTTAAATTCTAAATGTGACGCGGCCTCGGCGATAACGTGGCGAATGCCATAGCGTCCAATATTTGATGTCCGCAAATAAACATGGTCGCGCGGTAACAAACGCACCATGCCATAAATATTCGCCAACAAATACGCGATCATACCAAAACTGTTAATAAACAAGCGTTTCATGCGCGGGATCACTCCCGGCATGGTCGCATATTTTACTACCTGTTTTGCACTCACATTGCTCACAACTCTAACCTCGCCCTACTATTGTAAGGCCCAAATAGTTAAAATTTTATATAAATTGAAAACAAAGACACTGTTTCCACCAGATATAAAATTCTAACATTATTTTAAGACTTGCGGGTTAAAAAATGATTACCAAGCTATGAAAAAAGAAAAAGCGCCCTTACCTAAGGACGCTTTTAAGTTTGAAATCTCTTCTAAATATTATGCCGCTTTGTGAAGTGGACGATACTTAATCCGGCGCGGCGTATCGGCATCGGCGCCCATGCGGCGTTTATAGTCTGCCTCATAATCCTCATAGTTCCCTTCGAACCAGACGACTTGCGAGTCCCCTTCAAAGGCCAGAATATGCGTCGCCAAACGGTCAAGGAACCAGCGATCGTGCGAGATAATAATCACGCAGCCTGGATATTGCTCTAGCGCTTCTTCTAGCGCAGAAAGCGTTTCTGTATCCAAATCGTTTGTTGGTTCATCGAGCAAAATCACATTCGATTCTTGTTTCAGCATTTTTGCCAAATGCACGCGGTTACGCTGACCACCGGAAAGATTGCCGACCTGTTGTTGCTGACCTGGGCCGCGGAAGTTAAACGCCGACACATACGCGCGCGATTGCATTTCAACCTTACCCAACTTGATAATATCAGTGCCACCAGAAATTTCTTCCCAGACATTTTTCTTAGGATCCAAATCATCACGGCTTTGATCAACATAACCAAGCTTCACCGTGTCACCGATGTTAAACTCACCTTCATCAGGTGTCTCAAGACCATTGATCATTTTAAAGAGCGTCGATTTACCCGCACCGTTCGGACCAATCACACCCACAATCGCACCTGCAGGAATCTTAAAGGACAGATCATCCATCAAAAGCTTATCGCCAAATGCCTTACGAACGCCCTTGGCTTCGATGACCAAATCACCAAGGCGCGGCGGCGCAGGAATAACAATTTGCGCATTACGGTCTGTAAGTTTCTGACTATTGGCCAGCATCTCTTCATAGGCTGCGATACGTGCCTTTGACTTACTGCGGCGCGCCGAAGGCGACTGCCCCATCCATTCTTGCTCACGTGAAATTGTTTTCTGGCGCGTATTTTCTTCGCGCTCTTCTTGCTCCATACGCTTGCGCTTGGCTTCCAGATACGCGGTGTAATTGCCTTCATAAGGAATGCCACTACCGCGGTCAATTTCAAGGATCCAGCCTGTAACATTATCAAGGAAGTAACGATCGTGCGTAACCATCACAACCGTGCCACTGTAATCCGCCAAGTAACGCTGCAACCATGCAACGCTTTCCGCATCAAGGTGGTTTGTCGGTTCATCAAGCAGCAACAAATCAGGCTTTTCAAGCAACAAACGTGTCAATGCGATGCGGCGTTTTTCACCGCCAGAAAGCTTCTCAACCGGCCAGTCACCAGGAGGACAGCGCAGCGCATTCATCGCCATATCCACCGTGCGGTCAAGCTCCCACCCGTCGGCGGCATCAATCTTTTCCTGCAGGTCACCCATCTCGGCCATCAAGGCATCAAAATCCGCATCAGGATCCGCCATCAAAGCGCTGACCTCATTATAGCGGTCAACCATGTCTTTAATTTCGCGCAGGCCTTCCATCACATTTTCTTGGACAGTTTTACTGTTATCCAGTTGAGGTTCTTGCTCAAGATAACCAACGCGCGCACCTTCTGCCGACCATGCCTCGCCTGTATAGTCCTTATCCAGACCTGCCATAATTTTCAAAAGCGTCGATTTACCCGCGCCGTTCGGCCCCAAAATACCGATCTTCGCCCCTGGAAAGAAGCTAAGCGTCACATTATCCAAAACCTTCTTGCCGTTACCATAGGCCTTGGACAAACCATTCATCACATATACATACTGATAAGAAGCCATATTATTTTTTCCTTCCCGAAACAATTTTTAATAAATTCTGCGTTGCCTGCTGCGGCTCTGACGCGGCGCTTACCCCGCGCATCACGGCAATGCCTTGTACGCCGCTTTGCATCACTGCGGCGGCATTTTGATCCGTAATCCCGCCAATCGCAACCATAGGCACAGGCGATAATGCCACAAGCGCCCCTAATCCTTCAACGCCTAAAATCGGCTTACCTTTATCCGTTTTCGTCGGATACACTGGCCCTGTGCCCACATAATCAACAACCTTGGGATCAACCGCCGCCAAATGCGCAGGCGTAAAAGCGGTCAGCCCAACAATCGCATCGGCGCCAAGCAATGCACGCACCTCATGCGGCGGCATATCCCCCTGTCCAATATGCACGCCATCGGCGCCAATATCTTTGGCAATCTGCGGATAATCATTCACGACAAAGGGCACATCATAAGGCAACAAGGCCCCTAAAACGCGCTGCGCCCCATCGCGCACTTGCGCAAGGGATGCTTCTTTATCGCGATACTGGATTAACGTCGCACCGCCGCGCGCCGCCATAACGGCAACGTCTTCGGGCGGACGACCCGCACAACATTGCGGGTCAATAATCACATATACGGATAAATCCAGATGAACTGGCGTCATGCTTAAACGCTGAGCGCCTCGTCAACCAGTGCATTTTGCTCTTTCAAGTGAATGCTACTCTGGCCTGTTGCGACGGACGCTGCCTCACCACGGCCAACATAACGTGGGCGCGTATTTTTAAAGCCTGCAATCTCAAGCGTTTCTTCCAAGCGGCGATCAACAAAGTGCCATGCACCTTGGTTTTGCGGCTCTTCCTGACACCAGACGAAGTCTGCATTTTTAAAGACTTTAAGTTCCTCGGCAAGCTCCTTCTTCGCAAATGGATACAGTTGCTCGATACGCTGAATGTAGACATCCTTAATGCCACGCTCGCGGCGCTCTTGCAGAAGGTCGTAGTACACTTTACCCGTACAAAGAACAACGCGCTTCACCTTGTTTGGTGCAACCAAGTCATCCTTGTCCGTATCCCAAAGGAAGCGGTGGAATGTTGAATCGCCTGTTAATTCGCTCACATCAGATGTCGCCAATTTATGGCGCAACAATGATTTTGGCGTCACAATCACAAGTGGCTTACGGAAGTCACGGTGAAGCTGACGGCGCAGCACATGGAAATAGTTCGCAGGCGTTGTAATGTTACAAACCTGCCAGTTATCCTCGGCAGACAATTGCAAGAAACGCTCAAGACGCGCTGAAGAGTGCTCAGGCCCCTGACCTTCGAAACCATGTGGCAACAACAAGACCAAGCCCGACATACGCAGCCACTTAATCTCGCCCGACGCGATAAACTGGTCAATCATCACCTGCGCACCGTTGGCAAAGTCACCAAATTGTGCTTCCCACAATGTCAGTGTTTTCGGATCCGCAAGTGAATAGCCATATTCAAAACCCATCACGGCCATCTCTGATAGCGGCGAATCATAGGCTTCAAAACGGCCTTGCGTTTCAGACACATTCTTCAGCGGAATATATTTTTCATTTGTCTCTTGGTCATACCAAATTGCATGACGCTGCGAGAATGTACCACGGCCCACATCCTGACCAGACAAGCGCACGCCATATCCTTCGTCAATCAATGAACCATACGCCAAAGATTCCGCTGTCGCCCAATCCATTGGCTGTTCGCCCGCACACATTTTCGCGCGCGCATCAACAACGCGCTGCAATTTACGGTTAATATTGAAATCGTCAGGAACGGTTGTCATTACATTCGCAATCTTGCCAACTTCCTCTGGCGTGATAGATGTATGACCGCGGCGCGCATCATCTTGGTTAGGCAGGTTAAGACCTTCCCATGCGCCGCCAAAGAAATCGGCATCCGGCCTATAGTCGCCTTTTTTCGCGAAGCATGCTTCAAGGTGATCTTGGAATTCATTTTGAATATCTTGCGCCTGCGCATCACTGATAACGCCTGATTTCACAAGGCTTTCTTCATACTGTGTACGTGTTGTCACCATTTCCGCGATTTTCTTATACATCAATGGCTGCGTAAAGGCAGGCTCGTCACCTTCATTGTGACCAAAGCGACGGTAGCAATACATATCGATAACGACATCTTTTTTGAATGTCTGGCGATATTCTGCGGCTAATTGTGCGACATAGGCCACGGCCTCAGGATCATCACCGTTCACATGGAAAATCGGTGCAGACAACATCTTCGCCACATCCGTACAATATGGGCCAGAGCGACCAAATTTAGGCATCGTGGTAAAGCCAATCTGGTTGTTAATTACAACGTGAATGGTTCCGCCCACGCGGTAGCCTGGAAGCTCGGCAATCATCAATGTTTCTGCTGTCACGCCCTGACCGGCAAATGCCGCATCACCGTGCAACAACAATGAAAGAACTTTTGTTGATTCCACTTCACCGCGCTGAACTTGCTTCGCGCGCACCTTACCTGTCACAACTGGGTTTACAAACTCAAGGTGAGATGGGTTCGGGTTCAATGACAAGTGGACTTTGTTACCGTCAAATTCACGGTCATTCGACGCGCCCAAGTGATATTTCACATCGCCTGAACCTTGAATATCTTCTGGTTTAGACGCCGCGCCGTCAAATTCCGCAAAAATCGCTGTATAGGATTTGCCCATAACATTGGCCAAAACATTCAAACGACCACGGTGCGCCATACCAATATTAACGTCTTCAAGACCCATTTGGCTGGCACGCTTGATAATAAACTCAATCGCAGGGATCAACGACTCACCACCATCAACGCCAAAACGCTTTGTTCCGGGGTGTTTCTTAGACAAGAATTTTTCAAAACCCTCTGCCTTCGTCAAAACCTTAAGAATTTCAACTTTTTCATCCGCAGAAAAAGTTTTATTCAAATCATTGGCCTCGATGCGCTCTTGCAGCCAGTTACGTTCCTCAGGGTTCGAAATATGCAGATATTCAAGACCAATTTTTTGGCAATAAATCTGACGGCACAAATCCAAAATCTGGTTTACACTGGCAACGTCGCGCCCCAAAAAACCACCTAAGTAAATCGGGCGATCGTATTCCGACGGCGAAAAACCGTGATAAGCAGGATCAAGCTCGGGGCAGCTTTCCACTTCACGCATGCCAAGCGGATCAAGATCCGCCGCCATGTGACCACGGTTACGATAAGCACGAATTAAATGGATCGCGCGCACTGTATCATGCGTTGCTTGTTGCAAGCTTGCCGCGTCAACATCCGCACCTTTCTTCGCAGGCGCATGCGCGCTGTCAGTTGTGTGATCTTCTGCCACAGGGACCACGCCAAAACCGCGCAATGATTTATTTTGATCTTCCGGAGACCAACTCGCACCCGCAAGCTCACCCAGCAATTCAAGCTCTTTATCATTCAACGCACCAAAGAACGCTTGCCAGCTTTCATCAACGCGCGCAGGACTTTTCAAATATTCCGTATAAAGATGCGCGATATACTCCGCGTTTGTGCTATTCAAAAATGTCATATTACCGTTGGCCTGCATGATTATATTCCTCTTCTAGCCCTATTAATTCTGAAACTGTCACATAGTGTAACGTGATTATCTTAACCCGCTAGGCTTAGCCCTATCAACCCGCTTCGTCAAGTCGGAAGGTGCAGCCCTTGCGCAATCTTTTTCAATGCTTCGCGCTCATCGGCGCTGATACTTTTAAATTCTTCAAAACTGCGTTCGCGCAGACCCAATCGTTTCGCGCGCGCCTGATCACTTTTGTATGAAAGCATCAGCATAAAATCTTGCAGTTTATTGCCTTCTTCATATTCCTGAAACGCCAGCGCAACCGCCTCGCCAATTTCATATAATTGCGTTGCAAAGGCCTTGGCATCTTTGCGACTGACATGCTCTTCCATGACACTGACGGCCTTTTCACATTCGCCCGGCACATTATCCAAATTCGCCTGCCAATCTGCCCACTGATCCTTTAACATCAAGGTCGTCGAGATAATATGCTGAATAGACTCCGCGCCCATCACATCTTCGGCAAAGCCGCGAATAATATTAGATAAAACCTGCGCTTCTTGCTCGTCTGATTCATCGCCGCCGCTTTTATCGCTTTCGGACACATAAAGCCCTACCCGATACGGCAACTGCACAATCAAACGCTTTTCATCGATATTTAAACTCTCAAACATAACAACAGCAGTGTACCGAAAAACTCAATAAAAACCAGCCATAAAAAAAGCGCCTTAACCCAAGGCGCTCTTTCTAAATTTTTATCATTCAAATGCGAATTATGCTGCTGCTTTAATCGCTTCTTGAACCGCAATGCCAAGACCGGCAGGGCTGTCAGAAACAACGAAACCTGCATCGCGCATAGCTTTCATCTTCGCAGGAGCCGTATCATCAGCGCCAGAAATCAAAGCACCAGCGTGACCCATACGTTTACCTGGAGGCGCAGTCGCACCCGCGATAAAGCCCGCAATAGGTTTCTTATTCGCAAGACCTTTGTAGTATTCAGCTGCTTCGATCTCTGCCGTACCGCCGATTTCACCAATCATCAAGATTGACTCAGTCTCAGGGTCGTTCATGAACATATCAATACAGTCGATAAAGTTTGTACCGTTAACTGGGTCACCGCCAATACCGATACATGTAGACTGACCAAGGCCAACCGCGCCAGTTTGCGCAACAGCTTCGTATGTCAACGTACCAGAACGTGAAACAATGCCAACGCTGCCGCGTTTGTGAATGTGACCTGGCATAATGCCGATCTTACATTCATCAGGTGTAATCACACCTGGGCAGTTCGGGCCGATCAAACGTGTTTTAGAACCGTTCAATGCTGCCTTAACTTTCACCATATCCAAAACTGGAATGCCTTCTGTAATACAGATCGCAAGTTCAATTTCTGCTTCGATCGCTTCGATAATCGCCGCTGCCGCAAACTTAGGCGGAACGTAGATCACAGATGCATTACAATCTGTGGCATCTTTTGCGTCTTTCACAGTATTGAAAACTGGAAGGCCTAGGTGCTCTTGACCACCTTTTTTAGGTGTCACACCGCCAACCATTTGTGTTCCATAAGCAATCGCTTGCTCAGAGTGGAACGTACCTTGTGCGCCAGTAAAACCCTGACAAATCACTTTTGTATCTTTGTTTACTAAAACAGACATATTTTTCTATCCTTTTTTAAACCTGTGAAATTAAGCAGCTTTTGCCGCTTTTTGAGTGGCTTCAACAACTTTTGTCGCTGCATCTTCAAGGTCATCAGCAGAAATAATCGGCAGACCAGAGTTCGCCATCAATTCCTTACCTTTTTCAACGTTAGTCCCTTCAAGACGTACAACCAAAGGAACACTAAGGTTCACTTCTTTCGCCGCCGCAATAACACCTTGCGCGATCACGTCACATTTCATGATACCGCCGAAAATGTTAACCAAAATGCCTTTTACATTTTGATCAGACAGAATGATCTTAAATGCCGTTGTCACGCGCTCAGCAGTCGCACCGCCACCAACATCCAAGAAGTTCGCAGGCTCGCCGCCTTTAAGCTTAATGATATCCATTGTTGACATCGCAAGACCCGCACCATTCACCATACAGCCGATGTTACCATCAAGGCGTACATATGAAAGTTCGTTATCATGTGCGATTTTCTCGTTTGCATCTTCTTCACTTTCGTCGCGAAGCTCTGCAATCTCTGGGTGGCGATAAAGCGCATTAGGATCAAAGTTAATCTTCGCATCCAAAGCCATCACTTCGTCACCTGCCAAAATCAATGGGTTGATCTCAACGATTGCCGCATCTGTTTCGATGTAGCATTTGTACAAGTTCTTGAAAAATGGCAACGCGCTTGCTTTTGCCGCGCCTGTCAGATCAAGCGCATCAGCTAATTTCTCTGCGTCTGCATCTGTGATGCCGCCAACTGGATCAATCGCAACGCGTGTAATCGCATCTGGGTTTTCTTCAGCAACTTCTTCGATTTCCATACCGCCTTCTTTAGACACCATGAATGTTACCTTTGAAGTACCGCGGTCCAACAAAACTGAACAGTAGTATTCTTTTTCAATGTCAACGCCGTCTGTAACGTACAAACGCTGAACTTCTTTACCTTCTGGACCTGTTTGTTTTGTAACCAAAACGTTGCCCATCATGGCTTCTGATGCTGCGCGCACGTCGTCAATTGTTTTACACAAACGAACGCCGCCTTTGCCTTCTGGGTTGTTTGTAAAGTGACCCGCACCGCGGCCGCCTGCGTGGATTTGCGCTTTAACAACATAAAGTGCTGTGTCCATTGATTCAGCTGCCTTCACTGCTTCCTCTACGCTCATCGCAGGAATGCCGTGTGGCACTGCTACGCCATACTTGGCGAGTAATTCTTTTGCTTGATATTCATGGATATTCATAAAAATGCTCCGTTATTGATAATCCAACGACTCCCCTTGAGCCTGATACTATGCTTCGGTTGTAAGCCTGCCCGCAACCGATTGCAACCCATAAAAACACGAAAATCCACCATCCCGTTAACCGAATATAAAGCTTTTTCCGCTAATTTAGGGGCACAAGACTAGAGTAAGAAATATAAATGGCACTAATAGACACAGAAAAACAACGCCAAATCACAGATATACTTGACCAAATCGACCAAGGCGTCGATCCCTCTGTCCTATCGAATAACCTAGCTGCACTCTCAGGCTCCTTTGGCGACACGCAAGCAGGGCGCCTCATCCTCGCCGCGATGCAGCAGTATGCAGGCGAAAATAGCAGTGTCATCAAAACAAGCGCCGCACAAGCACAAGACACACTGGCCGAAGAAGAAAAACGCAAAAAGCGCGAGCTACTGCACGACCTTATTATAGAACTCAGCCAACATGACATGCTTTTCCTCAATCGCGTTCAGCAAATCATTCACGATACAAACATAGACATCGAAATTTCTGATCGCATAAACGTTAACAACCAAGAAGCCATTGTAAACTCAAATATACTTGTCGCCAGTCTTCAGAAAAAAGCGGAAACCGCACCACCCGAAGAGCAACAACAAATCAGGGAAATTACATCCGCACAGCAAGAATATCAGCAGCGAGCCGAAGAGTTCGGTGCCACGCTCCAAGACCTTAAGCACAAACAAAGCAGACTAAAAAGGCAAGCCGAGCTGTATAAAAGAGCGGCACAACAAGGCGACAACAGTAAATTTGAACTGCAACAATCAATCAATGAACTCAATGCTCAAATTTTTGCGTCACGTCACATGTTGCGTGAACAGGCAACATATACCATCGAAACTGGCTCCATCCTAAAAGAGATGGTGGAAGAATATGCCCAAGATCACTCATTAAATGAACATGAAGCACAAGCCTTCCAAAAATTTTCAGATGCTTTAGACAACATCAAAGATCTCATGGTTAAGCTCAATCAGAATAACTTATCGCTCGACGAACACATGGCTTTAATAGAAGAGTTTGAGCAGCATGCCGCCATCATCGATGAAGGGTTTGACACTGTCACAAATGCCCTAAAAGAGCAAACCGCAGAAAACCCACAAGCAAGCATTCTCATAGAAGAGTTGGCACAAGTCAGAAAACAATACCAATCCATCAACGAGAGCCTAACCGCAAACAAAGAATATTTAGCGCAAATTAAGCAAGACTTACAAAAAATAACAATCTTTAAGGATGAACTCTCCTACGTTGAAAAAAATTACGACAGTCGCGCTGACTTCTTAGATTCCGTGCGCGGCGGCGGTGACGATACCCTCTCGTCACTATGGGGGTGGGCGAAAAAGCATGCTGGAAACCTATTTAACACACACGAAGCCGATGACCATGTCCAAACACAAGATGGAAATTTTGTATTTCATGACAATGAATCGGGAGTCTATTACTACTACCCTGGCAACAATCCTGATGCTGAAATTCACGTCGTCACTGATCCTGTTGAAATCGCAGAATACGGACATCAGGCCTACAATCGCCAAAATCCTAAATTCTTTGCCAATGAAACGCGTTTAGGCGCACAATTCCAAGGCCTAGCGGATAACTTCATGGGCGCCGCAACAGAAGATCAGGATCTCGAAGAAGCACTTAAAAAAATCGAACATGCACGCCAACAAAAACAAAAAGAACTTGAAGAGCAACAACAAACAGAAGCGGCGGCGCAACCGCCCACCCCTTCTCCACAAACACAAACGACAAGCACATCCTTTGCCAGCAGCGCAGACCCGCTGACATCTAATACGCCAAAATTAAGCCAAACCTTTGCCAGCAACGCGGCGCCAGACCCTGCTGCCAATAATCCCGATTACACACCCGCGCAGCCAACCGAAGAACATACGCAAACCAGTTCTCTTCCGCAGAGGACAGCATGACCCATAGAAAACCTCCAGAAAACCCAAGGCTTCAGCAATATTGGGCAGAAGTAAACGAAAAACCCGACCAAAGCCATCTCACAAAAAAAGACGCTGGCTTTATGGATTACATGGATTTACTCTTCTCGATCGGTAATCCAGTAGA
>CEUZ01055818.1_pt1 | contig 39188 bp, 32 predicted proteins | sample 361511 | NCBI WGS metagenome assembly CEUZ01 (sample SAMEA2622822, study PRJEB7988) | marine metagenome | biome: marine biome (ENVO:00000447); feature: surface water layer (ENVO:00002042); material: "saline water (ENVO:00002010), including plankton (ENVO:xxxxxxxx)" | depth 5 m | reverse complement strand
AAAACAACTGCTTCTGCTCCTGCTCTGATTAGGTCATCTTGCACTATCACTGATCTAGCGCCTTTGCCAATAGCTCTTTGAATTGTTCTGATTAAGAAATCTTGCTGTCTCTGATTCCTTTCCAAGTCATTCCAAACCCCAACCATGTTCCAGTTGCCGTTAACAAAAGCTTCCAATTTTCGACTTCTTACGAACGCTAAAGAATCTCTACCATCAAGTGTCGTGCAACCAGATTCTAAAACCATTAATCCTGAAGCAACATCGCGTAACGGATAAGGGAACCACATAGGCACCCCATTAAGTTGGTCCACCAGTGTTTCAAAACCAAAGAAATCTACAATGGCAAAATTATGTATTGGAATGTCAAAGTTGTTTGTAATCGTTTCAACCAGAGTCGGAGCTCCTTTTTCCAAACCGCCTACAAGTAATGCAGAGGCAAGTTTCTCTGATCTGACTGGAATCCCTTCCCTATAAATAGTCACATAGAGATCCCTTGGGAGTGAAATGATCGTGGCTTTCGCTAAGGCTGGATCGAGCCGGACGATCATTATAGTGTCAGCTAGTCCGATTCCAGCTGATCGATCACGGTTTGCCGCAGGGTCATCGGGGTCCAAACCTACGGCACTGTCAGTGCCCACAAGTAGTATATTTCGCGCATGTCCGGCTGGATGCACTTTTACTTCTTGAGTTATTACTTCACTTTCTATATCTGTTTTTTCTTCTGCATCTTTTAATGTTTCATTTTGTGACACTGTTGGAAGTTCTGCCAAAACTCCTGCTGGCACTTCAATGCGTACAATACTCTCGACTGCATCTTCAAAAGAACTGAGTCTGGTACTTGCAGCTATTACCAATATCCCCGAAGCTAAGCCTGCAAAAATTAGGGCTTTTTGCAACCAAGTTCTTTTTCCAGGTTTATTAATTTCATCAGACACGCTTGCAGACACTACCAGTGTCCCTACTATGTTTATTAACGCGCGAGGTTTGTTTATGAATTTTGCTTCAAATATTGAGAAAATTGGCGCCTGTTGGGTTAATGGAAATCTTGTCGACCCGTTAGAAGCTTCTATTTCTGCTGTAGATCACGCGATTGTTGTTGGTGATGGAGTTTTTGAAACTTTAAAAGTAACTCAAGGAATACCCTTTGCCGTTTCACGCCATATTAAGCGTTTGGTGCTTTCGGCTCAGGGCTTAGGGATGCCTTTACCAAATGAGGATCTGGTTCGAAAAGCTATAAATGACATCTTAAAGAAGGATCCTGCAGCAGAAAGACTGCGTGTCACCTGGTCAAGCGGCCCAGGACCTCTTAGTTCCTCCAGAGGAGATGGTGCGGGCACTCTCTCTGTAGCTAGTAGCCCTGGAACTAACTGGCCGGCTTCAGAAAAAGTTCAGCTTTCAAAATGGACTCGAAATGAAAACGGTGCTTTAACAGGTCTTAAAACAACTTCTTATGCTGAAAATGTCAGAGCTCTTCATTCAGCTCAAAAAGTTGGTTGTTCTGAAGCTGTTTTTTTAAATACTTCTGGTTGGTTATGTGAAGGAACAGGTACAAACATCTTCTTTGTAATCGCTGGAAATCTAGTCACACCTGCTCTATCTTCAGGATGCCTTGCTGGAATAACCCGCGAACTCATTATTGAAATTGCAAAAGTCGAAGAACTTGACCTCTCCTTATCTGATGCAAATGAAGCTTCTGAAGCTTTTCTAACCTCTTCTACTCGTGATGTCAGTCCTATTTCAAGTTTAGGCGAAATAGTGTTTCCTGAAGCTCCTGGTCCTATCACTAAACAAGTGGCTAAAAAATTCGCAAACCTTATTGCTTCAAACCCAGACCCTTAAGAGTTACGATTTTCTTAAATGAATTACATCACCTGCAGTGATCAAAGTAATGCCATTTTCATTTTCAATTACAAGTGAACCATCTTCTTCCACATCAATAGCGACCCCTACAATTTTGCCATCACTTTTTTCAACTTTTACTTGATTTCCAATCGTTGAAGACCTAGCTATATATGCCTGTCTGAAAGTAATTGAACCTTTCTCTGAAGAAATTTCAACTAATCTTTTTTCAAAGTTTTTTAAAATTTCTACCAGCATTTCCCATCTATCTTTTTCAATTTCGCAAGCTTTTAAAGAAGTCGAATTTGGTGGAGCTGAATCTTCCTCTTGCGGCCATTCGATATTTAAACCCATTCCAACTACGAGAGCTGGTTTTTCTTGTTGAACATACTCAGCAAGAATCCCAGCGATTTTCTTTTCACCTTCTCTTTCAACCACCACATCATTTGGCCATTTTACAGTCGCTCTAAAACCGAGACTTTCTAACACCTCGACAGTCGCTAAAGCAAGGGCTGGTGTTACTAGTTGATTTCTTTCCATTTGCCAATTTGGATGTAGCAGAACTGAAAAAAGAAGGTTCTTAAAAGGTGGGGCTACCCATTGTCTTCCAAACCGACCACGCCCATCTGTTTGATGATCGGATATGAGTATGAAACCATCAGGCAGTTCGGAAGCTTTTAATACAAGGTCGGAATTTGTCGAGCCAATCTCAGAAACGTGTTCAATTTTATTGAATCGTGTCGCTGAAAGTTCACCAAGTATTGCTTCCATTAAGTTATTTTGTCTCATTACATTGGTTTTATCTCCTATTTAAGTAACCATAAAGGATGCTTTCAAAAGTTTTAGTTGCAAACCGAGGAGAAATAGCTGTAAGAGTTATAAGAGCTTGCCGCGAATTAGGAATTGAATCAGTTGCGATTTACTCGGATCTTGACACAAATGCACTTCACGTTCGCCTTGCTGATGAAGCTTGGCGTCTTGGTGGTCAAAGTGCTGCAGAAAGTTACCTTGACTTCAGCAAAGTTTTGCAAATTGTTGATAAATGCGGCGCTGATGGAGTTCACCCCGGTTATGGTTTTCTTTCCGAAAACGCGGAATTTGCTAGGGCTGTTACTGAAAAGGGTGTTGCATTTATAGGTCCTCCACCAGAAGCCATCGAAATTATGGGGGACAAACTTTCCGCTAGAGAAGCAGCTGAAAAAGTCGGTGTTTCTGGCGTGCCAGGCACTTCAGACCTAATAACAGATCCTGAAGAAGTCAAAAAATTCGCCTCTGAACATGGTTGGCCTGTTGCAGTTAAAGCTGCTTACGGCGGTGGTGGTCGGGGCATGAAAGTCGTTGAAAACGAAAACGAAGTCGAATCTGCTGTCGATTCTGCGAGAAGAGAATCGATAGCTTCTTTTGGCCGTGACGAACTCTATTTGGAACGCTATTTAACCGCTCCAAGACATGTTGAGGTACAAATTTTGGCTGACTCTCATGGAAATATTGTTTATCTTGGTGACCGCGACTGCTCAGCTCAACGTCGACATCAAAAACTTATCGAGGAAGCACCTGCTCCTGGCATACCGGAGGACATTCGTAGAGCCATGGGTGAAGCAGCTGTTGCTGTTGCTAAAGGTTGCGACTATACAAATGCAGGGACTGTGGAGTTCTTGTTCCAAGATGGAGAGTTTTTCTATCTTGAAATGAATACTCGCCTTCAAGTTGAACACCCTGTAACTGAAATGGTTACAGGAATAGATCTAGTTGAACAGCAGCTACGTATTGCATCTGGAGAGCCTCTAAGTTTCTCTCAAACCGACATCATTATTTCAGGTCATGCCATTGAGTTTAGAATTAATGCCGAAGATCCAGCAGGAGGAAGGTTCTTGCCTGCCCCAGGACAAATTAACACACTAAAAGTTCCTGATGGTTTCGGAGTTCGTTTCGACGGTGGTTATGAAGCAGGTGATGACGTAAGCCAGTTTTATGACAACCTGATAGGAAAACTTGTGGTCTGGGGTTCAAATAGAGAAAATTCTATCAGTCGTGGATTGAGAGCTTTGAGTGAGCTAGAGGTCGCCGGCGTGCCTACGACTGCTATTGCCGCCGAAATAATTATCGGACATAATGACTTCCAAAATGTGACTCATTCCACTCGTTGGGTTGAAGAGCAACTTGAATTTCCTGAGGAAACAGTCGATCAAATTTTGACAGAAGGTACTGCACTTAAACGACAACAGACAACAGTTGAAGTTAACGGACGTCGTTTCGAAGTTAATGTGCTGGTTCCAGATTCAAAAACAAAGCCACCTAGACGTTCAACTTCAAATCTATCCTCATCTATTTCCGGAAGCGGACAAGTTATAGCTCCCATGCAAGGAACCATTGTGAATGTTCTAGTGGAAGAGGGCTCTGAAATTGAGGCAGGTGCACCTATATGTGTATTGGAAGCAATGAAGATGGAAAACAATGTCATGGCTGAAAAGTCAGGTGTTGTTAAAGAGGTACTCATATCCAAAGGAGATTCAGTGGGGGCAGGAGATGTTCTCGCTGTAATAGACTAAAAAATGCTTAATCGAAGGTGGATGACCGCTTGGCGGTTATTTAGATCCGGGAAAGTAAAGGAATTTCTATCACGAACTTTACGTTTTTTATCATCTCTTAGTAACAAGAAAGACAAAATCAGATACTCAGAATGGCGTCAAAAGTGGGTTGAACTTGACAAAGAGCAGAGACAAAAAATTAAAGAGCGTATCGATAGCTTTCCCGAAAACCTTTCTTTTACTCTAATTTTAGATATTCAGGGTCACGACTCAACAAATGTTTTAGAGACAATTCAATCCCTAATGGCACAGCTTTACCCAAATTGGTTGTTGTGGGTCACGAACTATGACTCCACTGACATAGAGCTAAAAGAAAAAATACTTAAATTACAAGATGGCCGTATAAAAATAATGGATTCCTATACATCAGAACTTGGTAACTGGATCATTGAACTAACGCCGGGCACAATACTTAACGAAAAAGCTCTTTTTTTAAACGCGTGTACAGCCATCAATAAACCTGTAGTTCAAGTTATTTATAGTGACCATGACCATGTTGATCCGACTGGTGAATATTGCGACCCCTACATGAAACCTAACTGGAACCCAGACTTGTTCACTGCAATGAACTACTTCGGACCACTCGTAGCCTACAAGAGAGAACTTTGGGAAACCCACAGAGATGACAGATCTGATAAGCATGAATTTTTGCTTAAAGTGACAAAGAATATTTCTAATGATGGAATTTTTCACATCTCCGATGTACTTGCAAGTATCCCAATTACTGGCGATGGAACACATCTTGAACCCCCCTGTAAAAGGATCAAACATCCCTTGCCAGAACCTGAACCGATAGTTTCAATACTCATTCCTACACGTGATAACGGTCGAATATTAGAAAATTGTCTTGAAAGTCTTTTTGAAGAAACGTCTTACTCGAATTTCGAAGTTGTTCTTGTCAACCACGAAACCACCGAATCTAAAGCTTTAAAAGTGCTCCAAAAATTCGAAAAAAAAATAAACTTTGAAATCATCAACTTTTCTGGTTCTTTCAATTTCTCAGCGATGATGAACCTTGCTGGGAGCGCTGCTAAAGGTGACATTCTGGTTTTGTTGAACAACGATATAGAAATAATAGATTCTGAATGGTTAGCTGAACTTGTTTCACAAGTTTCAAGACCTGAAGTAGGCATTGTCGGGGCTCTGCTTCTCTTTAATGATGGGACCATCCAACACGCGGGTGTTCATCCTGGCTCTGGAGGATTGATGGGTCATGGCCATAAACATTTATTGGGCAATAATCCAGGCTATTTCAATCGTTTAAAAGCAGTTCATGAAGTAGCCGCTGTTACGGGAGCATGTATGGCAATAGAGAAATCTACTTGGTTTGAACTTGGTGGTTTAGATGAAGAAAATCTGCCTGTCGCTTATAATGACATCGATCTTTGCTTTAAGGCCAGAAAAAAAGGGTTACGTGTGATTTTTACACCTTATGCAAAAGTTATTCATCTTGAATCTGTTTCACGTGGAGTCGATGACAACCCTTTAATGAACGAACGCTTACGTAAAGAGTTAGAAGTTATAAAGGATAGATGGAGCGGTATTTTAAACGTTGACCCCGCGTACAGTCCTAATTTAAGTTTTGACGGTGGAAGTTTCGAACTTTCCGAAAATCCACAACATATAAACTTTTGATTTCTACAAACTAAAGTTCAAATATCGGAATTACTATAACTTTTCAACATTCTTTCCTGATAAGACTCCGCGTGTATCAAAAATTATATTGGCTCTTTTTAACTCTTCTGATTCAATAATGTCATTGTGAGCGGTCAATAAAATTGCCAGATCACAACTATTCAAACCATTTATTAAAGATTCTTCTCTCTCTATCTCAACTTCTTTAACAAAAAAATTTTCAACATACGGATCATAAAAACTCACCTTTGCTCCCATATCAAGCAAATGATCTGTTAACGGGATAGCAGGTGTTTGCCTCTTGTCACTTACATTTGGCTTATAAGTAACCCCTAACAAAAGGATCTTTGAACCTTTAACTGCTTTACTTGCAAAATTGAGAGAATCTTGGACTCTTTTAGCAATATAAGCTGGCATACGTTCTGAAACTTCTTGCGCCAATTCGACCAAACGAAACCTTTGGCCAATAGAGCGCACAACCCATGACAAATAATTTGGATCTATAGGTATGCAATGACCACCAACTCCTGGCCCTGGATAAAAAGCCTCAAAACCAAAAGGCTTGGTCTTAGCGGCTTCAATTGAATCCCATATATTTACTCCAAGTTCATGACAAAAAACTGCCAACTCATTCATCAAAGCTATGTTTACATGGCGATAAGTATTTTCAATCAATTTCGCCAATTCAGCTTCCCGAAGACCAGTAGTTGGAACTACAACTTCTACTATCCGTGAATAGAAATCCAAACCGAGCATCAAACATTTTTCTGTTAATCCTGAAACTAGTTTTGGTGTATTCCGAAAAGTAAACCTTTCATTCCCAGGGTCTATACGTTCCGGTGAGTAGACCAAAGCAAAATCCTCTCCTGCAGTCAAACCACTATTATTTTCAAGTTTTTTTCTGACCAACCCATCAGTAGTCCCTGGATAAGTAGTTGATTCAAGCGAAACTACAGAGCCTTTTTTAATAAACGGAGAAATCGTTTCACAAGCCTCTATAACCGCTCTCATATCAGGTACACCGTCATCAGACAAAGGAGTTGGAACACAAATAACTGTGTAGTCGGCATTTTCGACCGATTTAGGATCGTCGGTTACTGTGAATCCACGGTCAAACATTTTTTCTATTTCAGAGTTTTCTACATCATCTATATGCGATGCACGCCTGTTAAGGTCGTTGATAAGATCTTTTGAGATATCAAACCCGATTACTTCAAAACCGCTCATGCAAGACTCCAAGGCTACTGGAAGCCCGACATACCCAAGGCCTATAACAACAACTGTTTCAGTCATATAATTGCTTTCCAACAAAAAATTTTAACAAGCTAGACCCAAGGATAGTTGAAAATCCTTGTTCAAACGAAAACGATTCAATTAAGAATATTTAAAAATGCAATACAGAGTCCTGAATCCATCCTTCCAACCAATCTTTTTCCCGTCAGAGGCATTTCGCGGAACATAAGAAATCGGCACTTCAACTATCCTCCATCCTGCTTCTACTATTTTTGCGGTCAATTCCGGTTCGACACCAAAACGATCTTCTTCAATGACAAAACTCTCTAACACCTCATGACGAAAAGCTTTATACCCAGTCTCCATATCTGTGAGATTTAATCCAGTTTTTAGATTAGAGAAATATGTCAAAAACCTATTTGCAAAATAATGTACGAATTGCTGATCCGGATATCGCTTAAGGTTTGAAAATCTAGTTCCATAAACAACATCCGCCTCATTCCTTAAAAGAGGCTCAATTATGCTTTTATAATCAGAAGGATCCTGTTCTAAATCCGCATCTTGAGTTATCACAAAAGCGGATCCTGCTAATCCGAAGCCCGTTTTTAAAGCTGCTCCCTTTCCCTTATTAATTGGATGAGTAAAAATTTTTACCTTAGGATGATCTTCATAAAGGGCAAGCTGATTTGCAGTATTGTCATTTGACCCATCGTCTACTATTACAACGTCACTAACTAATGGCTCATCTAAAACTCTCTCCACGCAACGTGAAATCAATTTTCCTTCATTAAAGACTGGAATAACTACAGACAAGCAAGCCTGGCTTGCTTCCGATCTTAAGGTTGTTTTATGCAAAAATGGCCTCCGTGAGGTTATAGACTAGAATCGTTTCTCTGGACAATAACTCAAGATTCGCAGCTAATTTGAAAAATGGACTTAAAAATACTCATTCTGACTTACTAAAACTCGTAGCTATCGCGATTATTGGTCAGATCTCAGTATCTTTATTTTTCTCACTCCCTTATGCCCCAACTTTAGGGGGAGATTCTTCAGGGTTTATCAAAATAGCAAATGGCTTTCCGAGTATTCCAACAGATTACAGGGGGTACTCAGGATACTTGGCTGTCCTTAAAATAGGTAGCTTAGTAGGTTCCGCAACGTGGTTTGCCTGCATCATCCAAATAATTGCTGCGATAGCTGGATCTGCTGCGTTACTTTCACTTGGAAGGATGTTTAAAGGTAACAGCGCTGGCTGGGCAGCTTCTTGCGTATATCTACTATGCCCGCTAGTAAATCAATGGACAAGATACGTTCTTACAGAATCATTGTTTTACTCTGGCGTAATTATTGTTACCTGGTTAACAGTTAAAGCTTTAAAAGAAAACCGACCAAATTGGCCGCAACTTTGGATTGTCCTATTTCTGGTTTCTTCTTTACGACCTAATGGAATAATTCTTCTTATCTCAGTTATTTCAATAGTTATTTTTTCAAGATATTGGAATCTCAAATCAAAAATAATCTGTTTTGTCGGTTTGATATTAATTCTATTTTTAGTGACAACTTCATCAGATACTTTCAACAGTGGAGAGGAATCAAACCATTTCGGACCTCATGCTTGGATTGGCGATGTCGTTTGGAACGTTCCTGAAGAAAGAATTGAAATGCCCGAACCGGTTAACAGAGACCCATCAAATAGTGCATATGTCAGATACATCATTGACAACCCTAAAGAAATGACTCAACTAGCATTGCTTAGAATCGGCTGGGAACTCAAACAGGTAAGACCTTGGTACTCAAAACAACTTAACTTGTCAACTTATGTGATGATGACACTTTTTTATGGAACAGCTTTAGTTGGTTTTTGGAACAGTAGAAAATCGGTACTGACCTTAACGATTTTAGGAATAACCGTTCCATTTATGCTTCTTATAGGAATAACCTGGGCGATTTGGGAAGGAAGATTCGGCTGGTGGTTTCTTGTTTTATGGACCATATGGTCTGGAATCGGAGTGCAAGTAATTATTGAATTTTTCAGAAATCTAACTAAAAACAGTAAATCAACTGCAACAAGTACCACGTAGAACTATCCCTATTTAGGTTGTGAAACTAACAAATACTTCAAAGTCTCTGGTTTTATTAAACCTCAAGCAACAATAAGAATACTAGACACTAATAAAAGGGTATTTAGTCATAGGAGGTTGGAGTCTTCCAAGCAAACACTGCCACAGAAGTGACCACAATCCAAACAGTCGCAACCATAATCGCTGCAAGCAAGGCATTTACTTCAGTTATGAAAAATGAAACAAAACCAACCACCAATGCAAAAACATAAATTTTCCTAACAGCACCTAGAATTGAATACCCGCGGCTTACTAATCGGTGACTTATATGGTCTTTACCACCCAAGAAAGGACTTCTACGGTGCCAAAGACGTGAAAAAAAGACAACCGTTGTATCTAATATTGGAATAGCGCATGCTGTAATCGGTACTAAAAAACTTCTTGATACAGGACTTTCAAATCTCAATTTTAACCCTAGGTATGATATTAAAAAACCTAAAAACAACGAACCGCCATCACCCATATATATCGCTGCTGGAAAAGAATTCTTTTTCAAAAAACCGAATGCGCATCCACTCAGAGCGACAGCAAGACTAGCTACTAAAAATTGATCATTTGTCGCGGCAATACAAAAAAATGTGAAACTTACGATCCCAGCAAGTCCAGCTGCTAATCCATCCATGTTGTCGAGCAAATTAAATGAGTTAGTTATCCCCACAACCCACAAAAATGTTATAGCCCAATCAATAAACTCAATTTCAAATATTGAAACACCATCACCAGCTAAACATATACATAATGCGCAAAAAATCTGTACAAGAAACTTAATCACCGGACTGATCGTTCTTAAGTCATCTATCAAACCGATAAAAGCTAATAAGAGTGCTAGACCAACAATGATGTTCAATTGACCGGATCCTGCAGGCAAAGAACCAAAAGTAGTTGCACACAAAACCACTAACGAAAAAGCTGTAACTATAGCTACGCCGCCCAAATACGGTATGGGTGAACTGTGGGACTTATGACCTCCAGGAATATCAAAAATCTCTTTCTTTAATGCTAAATTAAGCGCCATTGGCGTTAAAAAAAGACAACCAAACAAAGATCCAAAAAAAATTATCAAATAGCTCGATAAGGAACCGTTCATTAATTCTCTCTATTGACTTTTTTGATCTTCAATTACTGATCTTATGATGTCGTCTAAATTACTAGTTTGTTTAAAGCCAATAATTTTTTGCGCTCTTGTTGTATTTGGCATACGTCTTTCCATGTCTTCAAAACCTTCTTCATAAGCCATGTCATACGGAATGAACCTGAGGTCACTTTTTGATCCTGTAAGTCCTATTATCTTTTCTGCTAGTTCTTTTATGGAAATTTCTTCTCTTCCTCCTAAATTGAAAACCTTTCCAAAAGCTTCAGGGGTTTCACTAAGTGCCAGAATCCCATTGACTATGTCATCCACCGCACAAAAACACCTGGTTTGTGTACCATCGCCGAAAATTGTGATCGGTTCATTTCTTAAGGCTTGACTTACAAATCTTGGTATCACCATTCCATAGCTTCCAGTTTGACGAGGTCCGACAGTATTAAACAAACGTACTATGATTGTTTCGAGTCCTTTTTCTCTCCAATAGGTATAAGCGAGAATTTCATCAATAGCTTTTGCTTCGGAATAACTCCATCTACTTTTCAACGGGGATCCTAAAATTCGATCGTCCTCTTCAGAGAGTGAGTCAGAAGTATTTTTTCCATAAATTTCAGAAGTGGAAGCAACAAGCACCCTTTTGTTGTATTTGTGGGCTTTTTCGAAAATAATCTCCGTTCCACGAATATTTGTCATAAGACTCTCAAGAGGTTTCTCGACTATAAGTTCAACTCCAACTGCTGCTGCTAAATGATAAATGCAATCAACTCTTGGCACTATGCTTTCGACAACATCAGCATTTAAAATAGAACCAAGCACAAATTCGACATTGGATTGTTGATGTTCAATATTACTCAGACGACCAGTAGAAAGGTCATCCAGAACCACGACCTCATCACCTCTGTTTATTAAAGAATCAAGTAGATGTGATCCAATAAATCCAGCACCACCAGTAATAAGAGCTTTGATTAGGTAATCTCCATTCAGATCAGTTTAATTCTTTGATGTGATTAGTTTACGGTACAACCCCAAATGATCTGCAATTAAACGCTCCTTACTGAAAGATTTAATTGCATGTTTTTGAGCCTGTTGACCCATTTCTTCTCTATATTTTTTGTCTGTAAACAATAATCTCAAGCCTTGAGATAGAGCCATGGATGATTTTTCCACCACCAATCCGGTCCTATCATTGACAACTACCTCTCGTGCGCTTCCGGCATCCGTTGTTACAGCAGGCAGTCCCGCTATAGCCGCCTCTATGAGGGACACCGGCATACCCTCATTATCTGAACTCAATACAATTACATCAGCTGCAAAATAAAGGGAAGAGACATCTTCTTGCCATCCAAGGAATCTGACTGTAGAGCCTAGATCTGAAGCCATCTCGATAATCGAATCCTCCAAATCACCTCCACCAGCGACTAAAAGTAACAAATTTGGAAAATCATCTTTAAGTAGTCTCACTGCTTCTAGAAGTCTGTCAAGGCGTTTAATCTTTGTAAGTCTTCCTACAAAAAGTAAAACAATCTGATCCTCATGTAAATCAAAATCTTGTCGGATGGAGACTTTTTCCATTTTGCAAACAGTCTCCACTCCAGGTGCAATCACCTCGAATTTGTCATAGTCGCCAATACCAACAGACAAAAGATCGTCCCGTACCTTTGCACCAACAGCGACTAATGAATGCGAGTACTTTGCCAACACCTTCTCGATCAAACAAATCGCTTTAACAGTCCAATTCGAAAAATACCCATAAAGTAAATGGCCATGAAAAGTATGCACTACAACAGGAACTCTCAGTGAAAAGGCAGCTAAGCGACCTAAGAAGCCTGCCTTAGCAGTGTGAGTATGAACTATATGTGGATTGAATTTTTTAATTACCTTGCGAATCTCAAAAAGACTTTTTAAATCACCTACTGGCCCTATTGATCTTCCCAACGCGTCTATACGGTAAGTGCTAATTTTTTTACCTGACATTTCTAAGTAATCAGCCTCATCGTCTTCTACATGTCCACATACCAATAATGTTTCAAAGTCATCAGATGGCATCCCGTCTGCCAAAGCACTCGCCAACCAAGCAGGGCCTCCTACGTTCATACGAGCAATTATTATTAAAACTCTTACTTTCTCGTCTGACATCATGGTTCTAACTCTTTATGTCGTAATTTGGAGACTAACAATAAATTTGTCTCAGCGGTGTAGTTGATCTTTGCGTAAAGTATTCTCTTTTTTTCGAAAATCTCTGCTGTTCCGGCCATCTAAGAACCGACTACAAATCTTTTACTTTGCTGAAAATAAAGACTTTCTAAAAACTTAAAGAAAATAGCTTTTTGTATCATGAGCCGTATCGCTCTATAGACCAACTCATATTAAAAGTATAAAGAAAACGAATTTTGTTATTCGAAGTATAAACAACTTTTTCAGTTTCACTTTCACTTAAAACAAAATTTTCAAATGTCTCAGACCACTCTTCACACAAAACTGCACCTTTGCCTACAGTCCCTAAATGGATAAGATTTTCTAATACTTTTTCGGCCCGCAAAAAAGAATCTTCATGGTCCTCCCAGAAATCTGTTGAAACTTGAACTGCTATTAGATGTTCAGAATCACTAGATTGATCAAGAAATGATTTTGAATAAATACCAACATTACTCACACGAGCAAAACATTCATGTCCAACAATTTCAAAATAAGTAAAAGGTCTGACGATCTCTCCCTTTACATGAATCACCACTGAGCACTGGGTTCCATTGAATGATGAAATTGAATAGTCGTCTCCATCAATATTTAATTCATTTAGTTGTGAACAAGAACTGAGAATTAGCTCATCACATTGCAAAATTCCCTTCGTCGTAAGGCAGCTAACCGGCTTATTTGACTCATAATTAACTGTCAAAAGAGAAGTGTCAAAAATAACCTCCACATTATTTTCAGAGCAAATCCTCTCCAGTGCTTCAACTATCTGTTTGCAGCCTTCTCGCGGATAACGGTAAGGAAGTTTTCTATCTGATTTTGGCAAACTTTTAAATGGCCTTGTCGCGTGAGTGGGACCGAAAGAACTACCAAAGTTAAATTCGTTTGAATTTGCAACTTTCTGCAAATTGAGTGCTTTCAATTTTCGAGAAAAAAATCTTGATGTAACACGTATAGACGCCTCAAAAAGCTCTCGGTAGTCATGATCTAAAAGAATTTTTTTTACCCTATGAAGTCGATATGCAAATGTCGAGGCTCTATCAAGTCTGAAAACCCACCAGTGAAAATAAGGTCTTGGATTCATTATTTCCAAAGGCTCTCCAATTAAACCTTCAAAAAAATCATATGCAACTTTACTTCTTTCTATATAGTGGCACCCCATTTCGACTTTCTCAAAATCATCCAAATCAGCTACATGCCATGACCCACCTAGCGAGGTCTTTCTGTCAATGATTGCTACTTTCTTTCCCTCTTTAGAAAGGCGAGCCGCTTCAAACACCATCAGCGGGCTTCCCCCAACCACTACAGTTTCAAACTCCCGGATGGAACCTTTCACTTCACCTTCACCTGAAAAACTCATTTCCTAAAAAACCGCCTACCCTTTGAATGCATTGCCACTCCGACAGCAAAATCACTATGCGAAAGATCCAAACCGAACAAATTCCATTATCACACACTATTGGAAACAGTTCAGATTAAAGTCGTTAACAAATGTTGCGTAAGGAAAATAATGAAATTTGACGGCAAGAAAATTTTTGTTCCCGATTCAGCTAATCGCCTCTATAACTCAAATTCCAAAGCTCTGGAAGCAGACAAAGCCATATTAGAACTAAGAATCTGCCCGAATTCAAAAATCCATGTTAATACTACTAACAAGTTGATTTCATTTAATGACGGATACCGAGCTTCCCAAAATTTCTCAAAAGTTTATGAAAAAAATACTGCAAATCTAATAAACCTTATAAGTGAATCCATCCCAAAAGAAAAATGTATTAGAGAAATAGGCTGTGGTGATGGAACTTTTCTTGAACAACTTCGAGAAAATGGTTTCAGAGACCTTCATGGTTATGACGCCGCTTGCGAAAAAAATAAGGACCTTGTCACTAATCGTTATTTAGATGACTCTGACTTTCCCTTAAATGCAGATGCAATCATTCTTCGTCATGTTATAGATGATGTGCCAGACCCTATATCGTTCCTAAATAACATATTGAAAATAAATTCAAAATCTTTTCTACTTTTTATGGAACTCATGTCTTTCGATCAAGTGGTCTCAATGGGAAGAACGTGGGACCTTTCCAACGAACGCATAAATTATTTCACCGAGTCTTCCTTAAGAAAAATTTTTGGATCGAGTATTAAAAGACTTGATTACACCTTAGAAAATCAAAACATGCTTATATGTGTAGATTTCGATACCCAGTTGACAACACAACTTCTTCCTACGCGTAACAATCACAAATTGATGACAAAACTTAAAAAATCACTAAACAAACAAATCAAACAACTAAAAAAAGTGCTAAAAACCAATAACTACATTATTTGGGGAGGATCAAGCAAAGGAGTAACATTTAGTTTTTTCTGTACCGAACAATATGGGATAAAACCTCCGGTGGGGATTATTGATTCTGATCCTGACAGGCATGGTAAATTTATTCATACTTCTGGAGTCCAAATCCTGTCCCCCGAACAAGGACTTGCATCACTAAGAGATAACGATGTTTTAGTAATTAGCAATCCTGTATACAAAGATGAAATTCTTGATGTTATTAAAAAAAACACGCACAATAAAATAGTGGTAATCAATCTTCCATAAAAGAAAACAGGCTATGAAAAAACAACAAAAAAAGTCATCGCATCAAACCGAATCAGATGAAATAACTTTTAGAAAACTGATCACACCAAACTCCTTAAGGATTGTAATTAGTGCGGTTTCAAATGGGATCGTAGGACTCTCTGAAGCACTGTTCCTGGTTGTTATAACATCAGCTGCAATCTCATTAGCAGGCATAGAAGGAACTATTAAAACTCTAGGTGTACTTGACCTAGAAGGGGTTTCCACTCTTGCGCTTGGGGGAACCTTAGTCCTAATACGTCTAATTTTCAGTGAAGTCTCATTATGGCTGCAGACAGGTTTAACTGAAAAAGTTATGACTGGACTCAGAGTCGAAGTTCTCGAACAATACCTATCGTCTACGTGGAGCATAAAAAAGCAGTTTGCTGGTGGACGATTACAGCAACTAATTGTTGGGTTCACTCAAGAACTGGGCGCTCTTTTAAACTCATTCAATCAGGCACTATTTTCCGCTGTAAGTCTTTTTGCACTTATGCTGATCGCCTTAATAGTTGACCCCATTGTAACAATCTTCTCATTAGCAATTCTCGTAATCGTTGGCACAGCGCTGCTTCCAATCCGTAAAGCAATTTCCGAAAAATCGAGCATCACCGCTAGAAAACAAATGGAACTAGCTACTTCAATTTCAGAAATAAACTCACTAGCTCTAGAAATACACTCTTCTGATGTCACAAAAGTAGTGCGGACTAAAATAGATCAAGAAATCAAAAAAGAAACTCGAGCAAGAAGAAAAATGGAATTCTTTTTGCAGACAATCAGCCCTATATACATAAGTGGCGCCTATGGATTCCTTACTTTCGGACTATGGATAGTTTCAAAAGGTTCTTTAGAGAATCTTGACAAGTTTGGAGCTGTAACACTTTTAATGCTCAGATCCTTAACCTATGGACAAACAGTCTATTTTTTCTTCGCTATGAAACGATCGCTAACCGGAGTCTTCGAAAACCTAAACGCTGCGATGACCACGCTTAACTCTGAAAAAGAAGAAACAATAGGTTCAGATATAGACGACTTTTCTACAATAAAAATTGTTGACCTAGATTTCTCTTACCCTGATGGTCACGAAGTATTCAAGAAAATTTCTCTAGAGATACCTTCCGGACAGATAATTGGACTATCTGGGATTTCTGGAAGTGGAAAATCAACACTCCTGGAGTTAATTGCAGGTCTAATTAAACCCAATTCAGGTCAAATTCTTATTGATGAAAAACCCCTTAAGTCGATCTCACCTCCTTCTTGGAAAAAAATATATGCGCTAACAAGTCAAGAATCAGCATTAATGAAAGGTACAGCGAAAAATAACATCGAATTTTTTAGATATTCTCTATCCGATACAGAAATAAACGAGGCGGCTCTGCGTTCATATTATGCGACACGTGAAACTATTCAATCCTTAGACAAGGATGTAGGTGAATCTGGAAGCATGTTGTCCGGAGGTCAAAGACAAAGACTGAGCTTGGCTAGAGCACTTGCAACAAAACCAAAATTGCTTCTGTTGGATGAACCTACATCTTCACTTGATGATAAAGCGACTAGTAAAATTTGTGAAGCGATTGAAAAACTGCGTAAAGATGTCACAATCATTATCGCCTCTCACAACCAAGAGGTATTGAACATCTGTGACAAAATATTCTTCGTACGCGAAAAGACCCTAATAGAAAAAGATGACTATCGCTGATAAAATTAAACGCAATGACGCCTACTTCTCTCGGAGTAAATAGCCTCCTGGGGCTGCAGAAATTCCAATCTTTTGGTTGATACTATTTTGTGGCGAAAAATCTTTGTTCACAGACAAGAACTTCTGTAAAGCTGTATAAGGACTATTTCCACGAGACCAAGGTCGATCTGGGAAAAAATCTTCAGGCAAAAATTCGATAATCGTGTCAAGGACTATGCAATAAGAACCAACTGAAACAAGATCAGCATATGCAAGCAATTCACTTAAAACATGATCTTCAGTGTGGTTACTATCCAAAATCACCATTACCGTTTTTTTACTTAAAGCCTCTTTCGTGATCCTGTTGACAACATCTGGATCAGTGCTGTCGCCTTCAATGAAATTTATTCGTTCACGCAGTGGGTGTTCATTAAGAGCTTCAAGGTTATGAGTCCTAATATCTATATCTACTCCCAATACCGAAGCATCTTTTGGTCCTCCAAAGAAACTATTTAATTCAAGTAGTGAAGCGGTAAAAGCTAGTGAACCACCATGAGCTATGCCAGTCTCTATGACTAAATCAGGTTTAGTCGCAAAAATTAACTCCTGTATGGCGATCAAATCTTGAGGAAACTGGATAACAGGTCGTCCAAACCAAGAAAATCTGTGCATATAACCATCAGAAATAGCCTTTTTACTCCATAGCAGCGAATCTGAATCCATTTCTGTTAGCTCATCAAATTTTTCTCTAGGTGTATCAAACAAGTTTTCTCCCAAAATTATTTCTTTAAGTTTTTCTTCTCGTGCTTAACTACATCTACGACTAAATCCATTTCCTCATCTGAAATATCATGAAAAGAAGGAAGATTCAAAGAAGTCTCTGAAAAGCGCTTTGCGTTTTTACAGGGTTCAAGGTCAAATGGGTTTAATTCTGAAAGTGGAGGAAAAACTGGTCTCGCATCAATTCCCTTTTTTCGCATAGCAGAGATTACTGAGTCAACATGTTTATCGTCCGAAAGATCAGAAAACGACAATGTTGGCATCCATGCACCACTTTCACAACCTGTCTGTTTAGGATTCAAAGAGATACCATCAATTCCAGAAAATTTGTCACGGTAAAGATCCAAAATCTCACGGCGTCTCAAGACCAACTCATCGCTTCTTAACATCTGAGCAACTCCCAAAGAAGCCTGTATATTCGACATCTTAAATTTGTAGCCTACATATGTTGGTCTAAACCCCTGTAAAGCATCAGAATCTCGACCATGATTTGAGAGTGTTGTAACTTGGTCAAATAAATCTTTACTATTTGTTATCAAAGCACCCCCCTCTCCCGTCGTAAGTGTTTTCGAACCATGGAATGAAAAAACGCCAAACTCTCCAATGCTTCCCGCTGGTGATCCGAAGTACGTTGAGCCCCACGCTTCCGCCGCATCCTCTATCAGTAGAATATTATTTTGTAACGCTAAAGAAGTTAACTCGTTCATGTCACAAAGATTCCCGTAAAGATGAGTAGCAATTATCGCCTTCGTCTTTTTTGTTATTGCAGACTTTACACTGCTTGGATCTATACACCAAGTGACTGGATCAATATCAACAAAAACAGGTGTAGCTCCTAAATGAACTACAGGTGCAACAGTAGCTATCCAGTTGGTATCAGCTAATACAACCTCGTCGCCATGGCCAACGCCAATTGCTGCTAAACCAAGATGAAGTGCACCCGTGCAACTCGAGGTTGCAATTGCAAAAGTTGTTCCAAATTTTTCTCTAAGAGATTGCTCGAAAAGATCTATATATCTATAGCAATTCTCACCCCACCCATTACGCGCCGCGTCGACTGCATGCTCAATTTCTAGATCAGTAATCGAAGGTCGGGTATAAGGAATTTTTTTCTTCACAAAATTTTTAGTTGAGGTACAGCAGTTACCAACTTTCCTCCCCATTCTTCAACGTAATTTAGCTGCTCACTGATTTCGGAGGAGATATTCCACGGCAATACAACTACATAGTCGGGCTTATCTTCAGTTATTCGATTTTCAGAAACAACTAAAAGTTTACTGCCTGGTAGGTACTTGCCTTGCTTTTCAATATTGCGATCCACGACATACTTGATCAATTTTTCATCTACAGATGAAAAATTTAACAAAGTATTTCCCTTTGCAGCTGCACCATACGCGATTACAACTGCTCCCTCATTTTTTCTAGCATTAAGGAACTCAAGAAAGTTTTTTCTACACTCATTAGCCTTGTCTTGTAGACCTTTATAGAATTGAAGGCTTTTTACACCATTTTTTTCTTCAAAATCAAGCATAGTGCTAACATTTTCTTTGATTTCATTGACTCCAGAAGTGGAATGTTGTGCAATAACTCTCAAACTCCCTCCATGCGTGTCAACTTCTTCAACGTCGATAATCGTTAACCCCAATGAAAGAAATATGTTGGATACAGCGGTGAACGAAAGGTACGAAAAATGCTCATGATAAATCGTATCGAAAAGACCTTTTCCCATTAATTTGAAAAGGCTTTGGAACTCAAATACCACAATACCTGCATCATCCAAAAGCTCTAAACAACCTTTCGTGAAATCATTAATGTCTGGGACGTGGGCTAATACATTGTTCGCAATCAACACTTGTGATTTGCCGTGTATTTTAGAAATTTTCTTCGCTGAATCTAAACCAATAAATTCTTCAATAACAGACAGCCCTTTTATTCTTGAGGCTTGAGCAGCGGTATGAGTCGGTTCTATACCTAAACACTGAAATCCAAAAGAACTAAATATACCCAATAAAGTTCCATCATTTGATGCCACTTCAAAAATCTTGTCATTATGAGTAACAGAAAAATCGTTTACTATTCTTTCGACCAAACTCTGACAGTGACGCAACCAAGTACTGGAAAAACCACTGAAGTAAGAATAATCAGCATTAAACAACTCATCTGGCCTAACAAAATCTTCAGTTTGCGCAAGCCAACAGTGATCGCACACAAAAACTCTTAGTGGGAAGCTCTTCTCATGAAATGAAACATCTTCACTACTTATTAAAGCATTAGAAGGTGGAGCTACTCCTAAGTCTAAAAAACAATGTTTCACATCTGCATGACAAGATCGACATTTCAAAACTTGCACCCTTCCCATCCGCTTGATAGCAAATCATGAGAATTATCACGATCCGAAAGAAGAGTTATCTTTTCTGGCCACTTAACATCTAAAATTGGATCTTTCGGGTGAAGGCCTCTCTCTAAAGACCTGTCGTATTGGTGATTATGGATATAAACGAGTTCGCATTTATTGGTAAGTGCCTGGAAACCATGTGCAAATCCTGCAGAAATAATAAGAGAAAGATTGCTATCCTCACTCAATTCGACTTCGAACGATTTAAGAAAAGTTTTTGATCCTTTTCTTATATCAACCACTACATCATGAACCTTGCCACTAACACAGGTAACAATTTTTGCGTCTGCATTAGGCGGTACTTGGTAATGCATACCACGTACAGCACCCTTAAATTTTGTAGAAGAGTAATTGACTTGAGCTACTTGACTTTCTAAACCAAATTTTTTAAACCAATCTGTTTCAAACAGGCGAGTAAACGATCCACGTTTGTCGACATTGACCTCTCTGTGTAAAAGATAAACGCCTTGAAGTGAAGTGGCATCGGAATCAAATGAAACTCCCACTTGACCTCCCATCCAAATAATCAGAAATTTGCTGTAAAGAAAATGAATGCATGTCTTTACTATTTTGAAAAAATTTGTGCCAATCTACAACTGCTCTCAAAGAACTTCTTAAGTCCCAAACTCTCTCCCATCCTAGTTCTGTTTCTGATCGTGAGCAGTCTAAAGTTATACAGTCAACTTCTTCCGGTAAGTCCTTATTCTCTAATACTTGTATTTCTTTTTTACTTCCCCATTCTTCAAAAAATAAACTAGCAACATCAAAAGTTGAAAATTGTTCGGTACTGGGTGGGCCAAAATTCCAACTCTTTGCAAATTCTTTACCTGAATCTTTATTTAACTGATTAGCTAAATTCAAATAACCAAAAATAGGTTCCAGAACGTGCTGCCACGGTCTAACAGATTGAGGATTTCTTAAAAACAACGGGAGACCTTCCGCTATTGAATTAATACAATCCGGAATTAATCTGTTTTCAGACCAGTCTCCACCACCAATAACGTTGCCTGATCGAGCTGAAGCAATTCTTAATTCTTGATCAGACTTATTTAAGGGAAAACTTCTTCTATAACTTTCCACAACGTTTTCAACTGATGACTTACTGGCGCTATAAGGATCGCGTCCTCCTAACCGATCAGATTCAACAAATCCTCGCGTCATTTCCCTAGGCTCGTAAACCTTGTCAGTAGTTACTACAACAACAGACTTAACAGACTCACTTAAACGGGCTGCCTCTAGTAAATTTACAGTTCCCATAAGGTTAGTTTCCCAAGTTTCTCGTGGTCTGATATAACCTTCCAGAACCAAAGGTTGAGCGGCCAAATGAAAAATAACTGTGGGCTTAAACTTTTTAATCGTGGCAATAATCTGGTCTAAGTCTCTGATGTCAGACCTAGTGTCACTTTCAATTGCTTTTGCTACTCCCGCAGAATCAAAAAAATTTGTTTCCTTGTCTGGATCTAGGGAAAAACCATGAACTTCTACTCCTAAAAGTTTCAAGGAAAGAGAAAGCCAACCACCTTTGAAACCAGTATGTCCAGTCACCAAAACTGGTTGACCTCTTAACGAGTCCACTTTTCTACCAAACTCGCCAGGGAGGTGTGCCTGAATCCCACAAATTTTGTAAATAATTCCTGTCTCTTATAGTGTCCATGGGCTGCCAAAAGCCTTCATGCCTGTACCCTCTTAGTTCCCCTAATTCAACCAATTTTCTAACCGGTTGTTCCTCCCATGAAATAAAGTCTCCTTCTATATAATCTAAACATTGAGGTTCAATTACAAAGAAACCTCCATTAACAAACCCTCTATCTCCAATTGGTTTCTCTACGAATCCCTTCACTTGATCTCCATCTATGTCTAGAGCACCAAATCTTGCCGGAGGTCGAACCGCTGCTACCGTTGCCATACAACCATGCTTTTTATGGAATTTTATCTCTGCCTCTATGTCAATATCAGCTAGGCCATCACCATATGTAAAACAGAAAGCCTCATCTTTATCTAAATATTCAGAGACTCTCTTTATACGTCCACCCGTCATGGTATTTTCGCCTGTGTCTACAAGAGTGACCCTCCAATTATCTTCGGTTGAATCTCGATTTATCTTCACATCGTTAGAAGAGATTTCAAAAGTCACATCAGAGTTACGGATGAAATAGTTATTGAAATATTCCTTTATTAAATAACCTTTGTAGCCACAGCAGATAATAAACTCTCTAAACCCGTAATGAGCATAAGTTTTCATTATGTGCCAGAGAATTGGTCTGCCACCAATTTCGACCATGGGTTTTGGCATACGGTCAGTTTCTTCAGCAATTCTGGTACCTAAACCGCCAGCAAGAATTACTACCTTCATAAGCTCACAATGCCTTATCTATTAATACAACTATTTAACTCTACAAATTAAATAATATGAAAATAAATACTTTCGTTTAATAGCGAAAATTTTTATAAATCAAACTTAGGAAATATAACTCTTTCACGAAAAATTTTTTCATTATGAACTACCACACCTGTGGGATCGCAACTTTTCCAATAACCCCATAGAACGAATCTTCTTTTTTGAGAAGTTTTCAGAAAAAATTTGATCGTAAGTAAAAAATATTTAAAGATAACTCTCCTGCCCTCAAGCGAAAACAACAAAAAGAAATATAAAAACTTTCTTAATAGATTAATTTTCAAATTTGCAATCCTGCGGATTCTTTCAAATAGTAAACCCATTCCTGGAAAACGAATCCACTTAATAAGACCATCCCCCCCAAAAGCTTTACGATCATCTTCAGCCGAATTCCAAGTATCACGCATGTAATACTTGAGTTGCTGTCCAGTATTGGTCTCTATCGATCCAAGTAAAGCCACTTCCTGCATAAACGCGACGTCAGAAGCAATGATGGGTTTTAATAGCGAAGTTTTTGATAATGCTTCTGACCTAAATATTCCATACATCCAAATCATTGGTAGGTTTTTATATGATTCTGAGAACCTACGGAACCCCTTTAGGTCACTACCTAGAGAACCACCTGTGTAAGAACAAACCAAAGTTTCAGATGACCTCAAAACCATTTTAGTTTCAGGAGCAGCAAGAATAATTTCTGGGTTATTAATCAAATATTTCACTCCAGACTCTATATATGAAGTATTTATTTCATCATCTGAAGCCAACCACAAAAAGAATTTTCCTTCAGAATTTAAAAAAGTGGTATTGAAATTCTTGGGTGCACCTACATTTTTATCAAATCGAAAATAAGTACACCTTTTATCAGCTTTAGAGAATTTCTGACAAATTTCAGAAGTACCATCTGTGGAAGCATTGTCGGAAATAACAATTTCCAAATTCTGATAAGTCTGATTTTGTATACAACCCAAAACCCTTTCGATATTGTCAATCGAATTGAATACTGGGACCCCTACACTCACGAGGGGATTTTCAATTGTCATTGAATTCCTTTACTGACTTAATTTTCTAATTTTTAACTTTTTTCTCCTATTAAAACTCTGTCAAAAATGAAATTGGAGCCCGGTACGCGAATCGAAGAAATAACTTCTCCAAAGCAACTCATAGTCTCTCGTAAACTTGTTTCAGTAAAATAATGCTCATGAAGCTGATCTAAAGGTACTCCTCTTTCTATTTTTCTACGTGTTATTAAGGATCTATAAACCAACCTTGGAAAACGAAAAATAAAGTAACCAAACCACTTTAAAATTGCAGATAGAGGATCTGATTTTATCAGCTCTCGAAAAACTAATATTCCATTGTGCTCAGCTGTGATTTCTGGATCATGAACCCCTGACCACGAAACTAATACTGCACCTGGCGCTGCAAGACGATTCACAGCTTTTACTGATTCTTCTAAATCACTTATATGGTCTAAAGAAGTAGCGAAAACTATCACATCAAAAGAGTTTTGAAGTGATTCAATTTCCGAAAGGTTTGATAGGTCTCCGCACAAAAATACGTAATCTCTTTCAAGATTATTTTCAAGCGGATCAAGACCAAAATAATTTACCTTTTCAGAAACATTCTCTACGTAAGGAGGCAGACTCTCCCTAATACCGCAACCTACATCTAACAAATTGACTCTCTCGCGACCTGTTAGAAAAATCGTACTTGCAAGGAAATCTGAAAATAAAGTGTAAGTAGACTCTGTAAGGTCATCTATTTTAAATTCTACTTGAGTGATTTCGTATTCTTTCAGACTTAACTTTTGCCTCTTAAACCAGTTCTGATCGTAGTTACTATTAGAAAGTTTTAAAGTTCTAAATGTTGAAGCTCCCAAAACAAGACTTCCTGTACTTGAATCAATCTGAACTTGAGAATCTGATGCTACAAGAGGAATATCGTTCATCTCGACATAGTACAGAAGGAAGTGCTTACTGGGAACCAACTAGAGACAATAAAATCTAATTCAAGTGATCTTCAAAACAACGACTCATAGACATCTATCTGTTTCTGTTTAGTAGTCTTTAGATTGGCAAAAGACAAAGCTCTAACTCTAAGTTCTCTACCTATTTTTTGACTGTAATCCCTATTTTCTAATATCAATTTTAAAGAATTCGCCATTGCGACATGATCTAAATGTTCAACTAGCTCCCCACTTTTTCCAGTCTCAATCAAATCTTTGTGCCAATCAATGTCATACGCGACAACCGGAGCTGCCCCTAAAGCTACTTCCAATAATGCACGACCTGCTAAAGGCGCTAAAACCGCATCGACTTTTGGGATAACACGTGCGATCCATTTCTGATCCTTATTCCCTGTAAAAACTACTTTATTTTCGACTCCTAGATTTTTGGCTAGTTCTTTCAATTCTTCCCTATCGCTGCCATCTCCCACCATCAAAAGTCTTAGATCGATTTCTCTAAGAGATTCTTCTGAAATAGCAAGAACGGCTTGATCGACTCTTTTGGAAGCAACTAGTCGACTTAAACAGAGAACAATTTTTTCAGAGGTAATACCATATTCTTCAAGGTCTGCTATAGCAGAAGGTCGCTCAGACGGCTCTAAAAAATGACTCTCATGAACTGCATTATCTAAAGTGAACTTAACTATACGGCTTTCATGGACACCCTTATCCAAAACAAATTTCTGATTATCGTGATTCTGCACCATAACTATTTTCGCAAATTTCAGTATCATTCTCTCCCAAATCTCTTCAACCCAAAGAAAAAGAAAAGCCCTGGGCATCAAAGGCTTTTTAGTCTGTTTTCTAATTGCATCAGGGTTACCCCAAACACCAATCAATAACGGCAATCTAAATAGCTTCGAAAATAACATTCCGTAAAAACCATTTATAAGGGGATCTTCAGCACGAACAAATTTGATGCTATAACGTCGCATCAATCCATAAACAGATAAAACTAAGTTCATCTGAGCAAGAGCAAAATTCAATGGTGGGAAAAATCTTAACGATTTGTGGAGCCCCATGCGACATTCAAGTATCGTATGGCGTTCGCTCAATTTAACGCATTTAATCTTGCCAAATCGAGCCTCATCTGACTTGTCAAGTTCTACAGTGGCAAAGGGGTTTACTGTCCAAACATGATCAAAATAACCATCTAAATCTTTTGAAGTAACAAATACTTCAAGGTTTCTATCTCTAAGGAAAACAGAATTGTAAGCAGAATCAAAAACTAATAGATAGTTGCCTTTCTTTTTTCTGATCATAAAAGATCTCTTATACCTAAAGAAAATTCATATTCAGGTTTGTGTACCAATTCAGACATCTTTGAAATATCACCTATCAAATTATATTCTTCGCCAGTTTCTTGAATTTCATAGACAGGTTCGATTCCTAATTGATTTGAAATCACATTTGAAATTTCTCTTAACGAAAGTACCTCTGGGCCTGCAACATTAAGTTTTTGAAACCCCTCCAAATCAAAAGAGTTTCTCACAGCTCTAACCGCATCAAATACATAAATGGGGTTTATCCTGATGCCTTCTTCGCTATTTAAAAAGATCTCTTTTTTATTTTCTATTTTTTGGATTAATCCTGGTATAAGTCTGTTTGTCTGCTGTTTGTTGCCATATGGGAAAAATAATCTCAAAATTACTACATTCAAATAATTCAAATACGACTCTGTTATTATCTCAGCCCAAAGTTTTGTCGACAAATAATAATCCTTCTGTCCATTAACTGACACAGAATCAGTCTCAAAGTGAGGTTCCAATGATGGAGAATAGACACCACCAGTTGAAGCAAAAACAAATGTCTTTGCTCGTGCTTTCCTAGCGTATTCAAGTGCACAAAGCACGGAAAATGTATTTACAGAAAAAATTTCTTGACTGTCTTCAGGAGATTTTAAATTCGAATCCGCTTGTGCAAGATAAACGACAATATCGACCCTTTGAGGCAGAGACGCACTGTCCCAAAATTTTCCGAGATCTATTGGATAATGAACAATTGAAGACTCTTTCAAGTTGTTAATTTTCCTCGAAACAACATGAGTTTCAAATTCTGTAGAAACGGAATCAACCAAATGTGAACCCAAAAAACCTGTCCCACCTAACACTAATAATTTCTTCAACTTAGGACTTTCATGAAAAAAACTTGTTAAACCATTTCATTTTGTAACCATTGTTCAAAGCTTAAAAGAGACCAAATTAAAAGCCTCCTATTTTTCTTTCCCTTAACATGCTGATCAATAAACTTTTGTGCAGTTTTATAGTCCAACAAGTTATAAATTGCTGCTTTCTCATCTGACAGAACGCTTCTTAGATATTCGACGCTCTCTCCTCTGAACCAACTCGCATCAGGAGCAGAAAAACCTTGCTTATTAGCATCTGCAAAACCTTTCGGTAAAATTTCCTCCATCGCTTCGCGCAAAATCTTCTTTCCTGCGTTTGTTTTTTGGAACTCTCCACTAGTTTTCCCGACAAACCCATTTTCATCTATGAGAGAAGATTCATTCAAATTTCCAAGTTTTAACTTTACGGGACATTGCATGGCGAAATCTACTAAATCATTATCTAAAAAAGGCACACGAGATTCAAGACTATGTGCCATGGACAACTTGTCTTCAACCATTAATAACCCATGCAAAAATGTTTTAGACTCGAAATAAAAACAAGCATTTATGCAATCCTCGCTTTTGGAAAAAGAATTGTCGACCCCTAATAAAACATTGTTAAAAACTTTTTGCATAGATACGTCGACTAAATTGTTCATACTGGGTGAAAACAAATCAGATATTTCTTCTGGTTCAGCAAGCCTTTGCCACTGCGTAAAATAGGAATTAGCGAATGAATCGAAACTCTTTTGGCCAGAGAAGTTGTAATACCGCCACGGGTAACCTCCGAATAGCTCATCACCTCCTGTGCCACCTAAGACAACTTTTACCTGTTCACTTGCCAAACTAGCAGCATAATAATTAGGAAAACTCTGACCTACTCTTAACTCTTCAAGATGTCTGATAAGTTGGGGCATTACTTTTTCCATATCGCTAGCCTGCAAGACCTTCTCAAAATGAGAGGTTCCAAATTCTTCAGATAACTTCCTGGCTTTCGTTCGTTCGTCAAAAGCTAATTCGACTCCCGATACTGAATTCAAATCAAACCCACAAGTAAAAGTTTTTATTCCGGGGAGTTTACGCGAAGCTACACTCACAATTGAACCTGAATCTATACCCCCACTCAAGAAACTCCCTACCTCTACATCTGAAACCAATTGATTTTCTACTGCGGATTTAAATAATCGATTCAACTCCTCTGTGTATTCAGAGTAAACAAATTCCTCCTGAGACTCCTGAAAATTGAAATCCCAGTATTTCTCATACCTCAAATTAGGAGAAACTTTTTTCAAATCAAATGTTGCGACATGTCCAGCGGGAAAAATTTTCACATCATTAACAAAAGTCTCAGTAGATAAAATATTCTGAAAAGTGAAATATTCATATACCGCTCCCAAATTCAAATTCTTTTTAATCATCCCGGAAGAGTGGATAGACCTCTGTTCTGATCCAAAAAGAAGAGTCGAACCAGTATTCGAAACATAAAGGGGTTTAATCCCATATCTATCTCGTGCAAGTAAAAGTTCTTTTTCTCTCACATCCCAAAAGGCAAAAGCAAACATTCCGTTGAATTTTTTAACTGCTGAAGAACCCCATTCAATTAAAGAATTCAAAACAACTTCTGTATCACCATTCGACCTGAATCTGTAACCAAGTATTTCTAGCTCTTTCCTTAATTCAACAAAATTGTAAATCTCGCCGTTGTAGGTCAAAACATAATTATTGTCAAAACTGCACATTGGTTGTTCAGCGGCTTCTGAAAGATCTAGGATTGCTAGTCTACGATGACCAAGAGCAACATTTTCTTTAATCCACTGTCCTTCACCATCTGGACCACGATGAGTAAGGGAGTCCGTCATTCGTTGCAATAAAACCGGATCGACATTAGAGCCATCTAACTTTATTATCCCGGTAATTCCACACATGTTTACCAGTCCCGAAAAACTTATTCTTCAGACAGAAAGAGTTGATCTTTCCGCCATGAAATCAACTCAGACAGACCTTCTTCAAGAGACGTTGTAGAGGAAAAAGCAATTTCTTTCTCTGCTAATTCACAACAACCAACACGACTAGTCACAAAAGTAGACTCTTCTCTTGGTTGAAAAACAATAGGAATTTCAGAGCCGGTTAATTTAAGTAAAGTTTCGGCTAATTCTTTCAAAGTCGTTCGTATCCCAGTACCTACATTGTAAAAACTATCTGTGGCATCTGAAGTCATTGCGCAAACGTTAGCCACACCACAATCTCTTGCATAAATAAAATCAAAAGCTTCACTGCCATCGCCAATAATTACTGGCGATTCACCTCTTTCTATCGCATCCAACATTTTCATAATCACAATCATGTAAGCGCCTTTGTAATCCTGACGTGGCCCATAGACATTCATGTAACGCAAACCAACGAAATCCAAGCCATAGCGGTGATGAAATGCATGCAACATCGCCTCTCCTGCAATTTTCGTCGCTCCATAAAAATTCTTATTATTGAAAGGATGATCTTCTTTCATAGGTTCAGATATTGCATCTCCGTAAACGGAAGCAGATGAGGAAAAAACAAGACGCTCTACTTTTTTTTCAATACAGGCTTCCATAACATTAAAGGTTCCTTTGATATTGACGTCAAAAGCAGTACGCGGATATTCATGGCATTGCAAAAGCCAAAGTGCTGCAAAATGAAAAACTCCATCGACTCCATCCAAAACATCCATCAAAACATCTCTTTGCAAAATGTCTCCACCTGCTTCAAACAAACTAACGCGGTTGTCTTTCAGAGAATTCTCAATGTTTTTTTTGCTGCCTCTTGCAAAATTGTCAAAAACTACTATTTCTCCTATATCGGTCTCAAGAAGACAGTCAAGGGAGTGTGAACCTATAAGCCCTGCTCCTCCCAATAAAACAACTTTTTTATCTTTTAATTCCATAAGATTTCCCTGTAAAACTTCTTTAACAACTCTAGACCTGAGCGGAACCTTCGATTGGCTTTAACACAAATTTGTATTTCTATATCAGTTCCTCAGAAACCCCGAATTTAATATAAATAATGTCACTCCAAACATCAGCATTAGTGATACTGCGCCCGTCATAAAAAATCTTCAGTTCTGGCAAATCAGAAGGAGTCAACTCCCTATAAAGGTCATGTGCAGTGTGGACTATTGCAATATCACATGGTTGTCCAAATGAAAAAGGCTCGAAACCCAATTCCTTTAATTCACTGTCTTCGAATAAGGGATCATGAACAAAAGGAGTAGCTCCAAGATTCTGTAGTTTTTCTACGAGAGGAAAAACTCCAGACCTGAAAACCTCTTTAACTCCTTCCCTGTAAGAGGCTCCTAAAATTACAACTTTGCTACCTTCTAAAGTTCCATAACTTTTCTCTATTGTCTCAAGTGCATATCCTGAAATCGATTCATTAACCTCGACAGCAGACAACGTAATCGAAGCAGAAGAGTCACTGAAATTATAAAAATCTTGGTAAACGGGTATGCAGTGACCACCAACTGATATCCCTGGCATATGAATATGACTAAAAGGTTGGCTATTGGCTGCCTCTATGACCTCAAAAACATCTATTGAATTACTTTCTGCTAATCTTGCAAACTCATTGGCCAAAGCAATATTTACGCCTCGATAATTAGTTTCAGCTAGTTTAGAAAATTCTGCAGATTCTAATGAGCTAAGTGGCCAAACTCCATTTGGTTTTTTCAAATCCTGACGCTCTTCAAAAACAAAAATACTTTCATAAAAAGCAACCGCTTTTCTAAGACTCGCCTCATCAATTCCTGCAACCAACTTCGGGTACCTTCCAAAATCGATAAAAACACTACCCGAAGAGACTCTCTCTGGAGAAAACGCAACGAAAACTTCACTACCTATATTGAAGCCAGACTCTTCTGCCAATATCGGGGCCAGTCTTTGTCGCGTCGTATGAACTGGAACTGTAGTTTCAAAACATACTAATGTCCCAAAGGCCAGATTTTTTCCAATTCTTGTCGTCACTTCGTCTAAATTTAAAAAATCTGGAATCCCAAATTCATCCGTCAATAAAGGAACTAGAACTACTACTACCTCACTCTTACTTACGGCTTTATCTGTATCTGTCGAAGCCTTTAAATATCCCTTTTGAACAACTTCCTCTAGTTTCTCTCCTAAATCAGTCTCACCTAAAAAAGGTTCCTTTCCTCTATTTACAAGATCTACAACAGACTCAGAAATGTCCAACCCAATTACATCATGACCAAGACTCGCTGCCTGAACAGCAAGCGGTAGACCAATTTTTCCGAGACCTACGACACAAATCCTCATCATGAACTCAATTTATTGATAATTACCTCAGTCTCACCTTTAGCTGAAGATTGCAAGCATGATTCAGCTACCTGAATGACTGATCTAGCTTCTTCGAGGGTCACACAGTCATCTCGAATACCTAAAACTGCATCACGAAAAGCCTGCGCTTCAACAAATATGGGTTCATGTTTTTCTATAGCAAATCGAATCACATCTCCTTCGGAAATACCCCGCGCATGCAATAAAGTATCCCAATCGCTTTGAATCGAACCGTTTTTCCAAAAAGTCAGATCTGCATTAATTGTGTCCGCTATAAAACAGCCGTTTTCGCCCGTTACTTGTACAAGTCGATCTTTAAATGGGCTAACCCAGTTAACTAAGTGATTACCGATCACGCCATTAAAAAAATGGGAAGTTATAACTGCCAAATCTTCATGCTCCCTCCCCATTGTGTGCGCAGTTCGTGCTGAAACAGCAGAAATACTGTCATTGATTAACCACATAGAAAGATCAATATCATGCGTTCCAAGATCTTTGATCACTCCTACGTCACGAACCCTGTTAACAAACGGCCCCTGTCTGCGAGTAACGATTTGAAACACATCACCTAACTCCCCATCTAAAAGACGTTTCTTCATTTCACTAACTGCAGGGTTAAATCTCTCCACATGCCCTACACAACAAACAAGATCAGACTTTCGAAAAACGTCAATTAAGGTATCAGCTTCAACAGTGTTACTTGCAATGGGTTTCTCAATTAAGGTGTGCACTCCTGCATCAGCCATAACGAGTGCAGCTTCAAGATGATCAACTGTCGGTATTGCTATTACACACATATCAAGATTGTGTTCTATTAGTTCTTCAGCATTTTTTGCTAAGGGAATACCTTTAGCAATTTTTTCAGGATCTCCAATTGCATCCCCTACTGCAACGACTTGTACTCCCTCTAACATTTCGAAAACACGAAGGTGTTTCCTGCCCATCTGTCCCAATCCAAGAATTCCAACCCTGAGATCACTCATTAGATACCACTTCTACAATTTCGTCAATTTGGACTTCAGTTAAACTCGGGTGAACAGGCAAAGAAATAACCTCTTCTGCAGCTTTTTCAGTTTCAGGTAAATCTAACATCTGATTAAATGACGGGAACATGTGAACCGGAGTTTTGTAATAAACACCAAATCCTATTCCTCTTTCAGATAGCCGCTCCTCTAAGCCCGCTCGATTATCTGTCCTAACCGTATATTGGTGATACACATGGTTAGCCCCTTCAACTACAACGGGAGTCACCACTCCCAGCAATCTTGAATTAAAAATTTCAGCATTTGCTATTCTTGCACGATTAAATTTTGGAAGTTTTCTCAACTGGGCCCTACCCATTGCTGCAGATATCTCAGTCATCCTATTGTTAAATCCGACAATCTCATTTTGATAAGGCACGTCCATTCCTTGATTCCTCAAAAGTTTAACTTTTCTAGCTGTTTCAGCGTGTTTGGTAACTAACATTCCTCCTTCACCAGTAGTCATGTTTTTTGATGGATAAAAACTAAAAGCAGCAAAATCACCGAAAGTCCCTACGAGTTTGCCATCGAGACTAGCTAGGTGGGCCTGGGCGGCATCTTCAAAGACCAATATTCCATGTTGACTAGCCAATTCGCGAATACCTGTCATATCTGCTGGATGCCCGAATAGATGAACAGGCATAACCCCTGCAGTCCGCTTTGAAATGCAAGACTCAATAGATTTTACACTTATGCAAAAAGTATCTGGATCTATATCAGCAAAAACTGGCGTAGCGCCTGTGAGTGAGACTGCATTAGCGGTAGCTGCGAAGGTAAAAGAAGGAATGATTACTTCATCTCCTTTCCCGACACCCGAAGCCAATAATCCAAGGTGCAATGATGACGTACCAGAATTTAAAGCTACACAATGAAGACCATCGAAAATTTCAGAGAATTCTAATTCAAAAGCTTCCACCTCTTTACCCTGAACTAATTGCCCAGATTCTATTACCCTTGCTATGGCATCTCTCTCTTCTTTTCCGATAATCGGGGCTGCAAGTGGAATCATACTTTAAGGTCACTCATACTTCCCAGAAGAAAGAAAGAGTTGACCATCTTTTTCTATATATATGTCTTCTCCATTTGGACAGATCCAGATTTCTTTACCTGATCGAGTCTTTTCTCTAGTTAATTTCTTCCCAGTTTTACCTACCCAACCAATCTGGCGCGCAGGGTTACCTGCCACTAGAGCAAAATCTGGAACTGACTTGCTCACCAGCGCTCCTGCTCCAACCATTGCCCACGCCCCAACATTTACTCCAGCTAGTACGACTGCTTGAGCTCCTATTGAAGAACCTTTTTGAAGCCGCACGCCTTCGACATTCCAGTCATCTTCATCTTTAAGCAAGCCGTGTTCATCAGTTGACCGAGGGAATCTGTCATTAGTGAGTATTGCTCCTGGACCAACAAAAACAAAATCTTCGATCACCGCCGGCTGATAGATTAAAGCGTAATTTTGAATTTTTACGGCATTGCCAACCTCGACACCTGGGCCTATGTAAACACCACGACCGAAAACACAATCTGATCCAACAGAAACATTTTCACGTATCTGAACAAAATGCCAAATATAACAATTTTTGCCTAGCTGAACGTCCGAATGAACTTCAGCAGAATCATGAATAAAATTTTTACTCAATTGGGTTAGTATCCTTACCTAATCAACCATCTAGCTAAGTCTTACCTATAAGCTTTTTCCTCAGTGCAGATCTGCGAAAAATATTTTTACAAGTAAATATAATAAACATATTCTAATGAAAATTTTACTAATAACTGAAAGTCTTGATATTGGTGGCATTGAAACAAATCTCAAACGCCTTTCCAAAGAACTTGTTGATAGGGATCACGAAGTTACTATCGCCGCTAGACCAGGAGTTTTGAATAATCAAATAAGTTCTCTTGGCGTGCAAATAGTCGACCTCAAAATGTCAATTAAATCGCCAAACGCGGTTATTAAAGACATTTTAAAGATACGAAATTGTCTTTCAGAAGCAGATATTGTGCATGTCTTCTCTGCCAAAGGAGGTTTACTGATCTGGTTAACAGTTTGCTTATTCTATAAAAAAACAAATCCAAAAATAGTTGCAAGTTTGATGGGACTGCAGACAAATACAGAAAATGAAATAAGCATTAAAACTAACTTACGAGCAAAATTAACGCTCCTTGGAGCTGACACTATTATCGTTACTTCTCCTGCGATAGGAAGCGTAATAAACAGACTAAAGAATAATAGGCAAAAACTTTTCAACGCTTCTGTTGTAGGTGTCGAGGTGTACCAAGCAAGTTCAAAAGAAGAATCTACAGAACTGAAAAAATCTTTAGGAATCAAAAGTCAGGAAAATCTTATTGTTACTATTGGACGTTTATCCAAATCAAAAAGTCACCATCTTTTCATAAACGCCGTAGATAAGGTTCTTGAACATCACCCCGAATCACAATTTTTAATTGTCGGAGATGGTCCACTAAGAAACGAATTACAGGACCTGATTAACAAGAAAAAATTAACAAAAAATATTCAACTAGTAGGTGAAAGGTATGACATAAAAGAAATACTTTCGGCTACCGATATCTATGTCAGACCTGGTGTTATTGAAGGTTTCGTTGGTGTGACTGTGCTCGAAGCGCAATCACTATCTAAACCAGTTATTGGTTTTGCTACCGAAGACCTTGAAGTTGCAATCACTGACGGAGTTTCTGGCTTAATAGTCCCTAGAAATGACTCAACCAAACTTGCGGAAGCTATTTGCCAATTGCTAGGAGATTACGAATTCGCAAAAAATATTGCGAAAAACGGGCATCAGCAATTCTTGAAACTTTTTTCTATCCAACAAATAGTCGACAACCTGTGTTCCATTTACTATGAGACAATAAACCAACAAAAGCCTCTAAGGCACTAACCTTCCGATATTCGCTTTAGAGCTAAACCAAAAGGTGCGTTCTGATGAAAATTGACAAAATATCTTTTTTTGGAAAAATTTCAGAACACCCGCTTATATTTATTTTTTCTTTAGCTTTCCTAGCCAGATTAGTAACCGCAATAACAGTTGCAATTTTTTTTGATAACTGTTTATTTGCCGATGACTGTGGCTACCTTACAGTCCTAAAACTTCATATTGACGGTCGCCCAGAAGAACTATGGACTCCAGACATGAGCACCTACTGGAATATCCATATCGCTTTTTACTATCCAGCATTTTTACTATCTAAAATTTTTGGATTCCATTTATTTATCCCTCAATTGCTCTCTGTAATTGCAGGCTCCCTAATCCCTCTTTCAGTGACAGCAATCCTTAAAAATCACACCTCACTTAAAGTAGCTATCTTTTGTGGTGCTATATGCGCCCTTTGGCCTTCACAGGTCCTGTGGTCATCTGTCTTCCTGAGAGACTCAGCATCCTGGACGGGACTTATTTCTATTGCCTTAATCCTTCTTCACTGGACGAAAACAAAAAACATTAAGGGGATTTTATTTGGCGGTCTAGCACTCGCTTCGGTATCTCTATATCTGGGACATGTACGAAGTCATACTCTGGTTACGGCAATGATTGCATTATTAATTGCAGTCTTAATTTCAATTTCCCACACTTCTAGAACTAAACATTTTGCAAGGATCTCAATAGCGCTTTTATGTTTTCTCTTTATTCCGCTTATTTCCAACGTAGGTATCGCTGGTTCTGAACTGCTTAGTCTTAACGATTTTGCAACCCAAAGAGCCGCCGGAGCGGTGGAAGCTTCTACTTCTTTGGTTCAACCCGCAATCAAATACCACAAAGATTTAGATAGCGACTGCTTCGATGCAACTGGTTATGAATTCTCTGGTATGCCGGATCCAAATTTTGAATATGGCCAAGAGTTCGATGGGTATTTGGAGGCTATAGAAACTTGCAGACTGAATCCAGATGAAATACCAGAGGCACCCGATAATAGCTGGATCGCCCACATAAAATACCTACCAACCGGTCTACGAATAATGCTAATAGACCCTCTTCCTAATCAATTACACAAAAGCGACTCTCTAATACCTCCTTTCCTTGAAAATATTATCTGGTATCCAGTTCTTCTATTTGCTATGTACGGCATCAGATACATATCGAAAAGAAATACAGAGACCCTCTATATTGCCTTTACTGTTACAGGTCTCGCTACGACGTGGGGTATGATCGAAGGAAACTTTGGAACTGCTTTTAGACATAGGGGTGAGTTGTTTTGGGGTGTGATAATTTTTGCAGGTCTAGGTTTGGATAGATTTCTAAAAAAGAAAAAATGCAACGAGAAAGTTGAATCACAACAAATTTAAACTTCTGTCAAACAGGAGCCGATTTAGTTTGAGACAAGAATATAAGCCATCTTTAAGAAGAACTTGTTACCGTTAAAAGGGAACTCTAATTCACTCCCAGCACCCTTTCTGATAGTTATCTAAATCAAAAGGATTTCCTGAAGCACACAGATAGGCCCTGTTATACCTCTCCTTGTCACCAATTTTCTCATAAATTTTCATAATTGGAGACCAATGCGACGTATTTTGCGATTTCACCGATTCAAATTTATCTAATAGTTCATAAGCAGTTTTTAAATCTCCAATTGATACAAAAAACTCTGCACTTTTTGTCAAAACCTGAACATCATACTGATCTAAATCCACAGCTTCTAAATACCAAATCCTTGCAGATTCATTATTTCCCATGTTTCCTAGAATTCTTCCTATTTCTAGGTAGGCAAATAAATTTTCAGGATTTTTTTCGACTATAAATTTCAGCTCATTTACAGCTTCAGAAAGATTGCCCTGATCTTCAAAAATTATTGCTTGCAGAAAGCCGCACCCTCTTTGTTCCTCGACTGAGCACAATTGTGCATGTTTAGTTCGAGAACTTTCTCCAAAATAGTCATAAACTTTTGCAGCATATGACCAGTGCGACGGCCAAGGAGACTCTAATTCTTCGAAAGCGGCCAATAAATCTAAGGAGGCTTGCTTTCTGCTATTTGATGCATAAAAACCCACAACTTCAAGAATGACATTAGGGTTAAATGGATCATGCGCTAAAGCATTTTCATACCAATGTTGCGCGCGATCAATTTTTCCAATACGAATGGCCGAGTGCGCAGCTTGAATCGAAGGCGATGTTAAACCTGGGCTTAATCGAGCAGCGCGTTCAAACTCCAAAAAAGCAACTTCCGGTTGTGCTATGACCTCGTGAATTACCGCCAAAGACGTAGCATAAATTGGCGCCCTTGGCTGAAGATCTACAGCTTTAGAAATATATTCTTCTGCCTGTTCGTAATCTCTTTGGATATAAAAAGATTCACCTTTAAAAGCAGCAGCATTAGCGCGTATAGGAGCTGTTAACGGTCCCATCGAAAACAAAAAAACAAGTAGAAGAACTGTACCCAAAACCAGTTTTTTACTTTTAAGACTTTTTTCACTTCCTAAAGATCTAAAGATTTTTAGACTAGTAGAGCGAACGGGATTAGATACGCCGCCATGCACAAGAATCCCAGCAAGAACCCATTGAATATAAATAAGTCCTGTGGTGTCAATTGAAACCAATGTCTGTAGGTGGTAACAAAGCCAAGCAACTGAAACTCCCAAATAATAGCTCGTTGACGAATCAGCTTTTTTTATCGCTTTGAAAGCGAAAAAGGCAATAGCGCATTGAATCAGAAGATAAGCAAAGGTAAGAACAATTCCCCCATTACTAAGTAAACCTATGGGAACACTGTGAGTTGAATCTGTAAGCACAGTCGGCCACTGAACCGCATGTTCTAAAGACCTATGCGCAGTGAAATGCGAACCAAAAGTTTCCAAACCTGTACCAAAAAAGAGGTTCTCTGAAAAAACCCCGTATCCAGATTTCCAGTATTCAAGCCTCTGATCTAAACCACTTTTTAATCCATCATTTATACGTTCCCAGAAGAGAAAAACCGCCACTGTAACAATCAAAAATAAAGTTCCAAGACAGCAGTTAAAGAAAACTTTTTTGTTGAAAATTTTAGAAAAATCCGCTTTCTCGTTATTTCGATCCAAAAAATCACTGAAATAAGCTGAAACACCTGTAATCAAAACAACAAATAATGGAAATCTAAGCTCAATATCTGATGATAATAAAGGCAAGAAACAACAAGTTAAGACAGCTGGTAAAACCGTCAAAATAGCTATAAGTAACCTGTTAGCGTGACGAGAAAAAACCCAGTTGGCAAGAGGTATAAAAGTTAAAAGTGCTGCTACATCACCTTGCGCTGTGTCTAAGTACACCAGTGCAAGGGAAGATATACCCAAGCTGAAACCTAATACGGTTCGAAAAACCTTGGAGAAACTAGTCGAAAATGCCGCCCAAGCTAATAAAGGCAATGTGGAGACAAGGTACCCAGCAGAAAAATTTGAATTACCTAATGTTGAAAATATTAAGTTTCCAACTAACTGTACTTCCGATCCCCATTCAATTGGATCTAGTCCAAACTTCTGCAATACCGTGTAAGTAGCCACAATAATATGAGTACAAATAAGCGCATTCGAGAGAAAAGCTAAAGGCTTTTTTTGACCAAGTTGAAAAATCGTGAGAAAAATAATTACGCACAATAAATAGCTGAACGCTCCTGCGCCTCTTGCATCCAAACCTGTAAAAGACTGCCAAGTTTGTTCAGAAAAAATTGAAACCAATATCAAACTTAAGACAAAAAACAAAACAGTAGCAAAAAGAAGAATAGGTAATTTATACACATCTCTTGAAATCAAAACCTTGTAAATAAAAATTAAGAAAATAAATAGACCCAAAATCCAAAAGACTGTTAGTTGAGGCAAATAGAAGGTGTAATGAATTGATCTGTAAAAAACTGTCGGAGTTAAGATTATCAACAAGGTCAAAGCGACAGAAAGAACTCCGTCTTCAGTATTTGACACTGGAAAACCTACTCCAGATTTCCCCTTTCCACTTTTCATCAACTAAGCCTTTTCCTTTTCGCTAATAGATGCTCAAAGCTCTAACTAAAAAAGCTGCCATTTGACCCCGTGTAACAGGGTCATCAGGACAAAATTTGTCGACAGTGCAACCAGAAGTAATACCGTGATCGTACAGAGTTTCAATTTGAGGTTCAAAAATAGAATCATCATCATCTATGAATCGATCCTGTTGACTTTGAGAATCTAAACTCAAAGCTCTAACTAGAAACGCTGCCATTTGACC
>CEUZ01068250.1_pt1 | contig 39222 bp, 44 predicted proteins | sample 361511 | NCBI WGS metagenome assembly CEUZ01 (sample SAMEA2622822, study PRJEB7988) | marine metagenome | biome: marine biome (ENVO:00000447); feature: surface water layer (ENVO:00002042); material: "saline water (ENVO:00002010), including plankton (ENVO:xxxxxxxx)" | depth 5 m | reverse complement strand
ACAAGCTTCTGCATGGCATACCAAGACGCAAGGCACTACTTAAACGGTCTCTATTTTGAAAAGGGAGATGGGAAAACAACTTTTGTATCTACAGACGGGCACAGGCTCGCGCTAACAAGTATAAACTCCACAAACAGCGCCAACCAGACAGATAGCTGTATTGTTCCTAGAAAATGTATAAATGAATTAAAACGTATTTTAGCCTCATTTAAAGACATTTCGAAGAAGATAATAACATTTAACTATAATAATAAACAGATAGAATTCAATATAGAAGGACACGCCGTGACAAGCAAGCTAATAGAAGGTAAGTTCCCAGAGTACAAAAAAGTCTTTCCAGAGGAGCTGCCAAACAAGCTCACTCTTAATAAAGCTGAGTTTAAACAACATCTGAGCGTTATGTCGCAGGTAGCTAATGAAAAATACAAAGGCGTTAAACTTACAATCAACAACAAAGAACTTCTTTTGTCTTCAACAAATTCAGAACAAAACCAAGGGAAGGGGAAGACGGCAATCCCATGCGAGTACCAGGGCGAGCCAATGGAAATAGGATTTAATTTATCTTATTTGCTTGAAACAATTGATGTCATACCAACACAAAGCGTTCTAATTCAAATCAGCAACTCTGATGGCGGTTGCCTCATCACAGCCTCTGACAACGACTCAAACAATAAATATATAATCATGCCAATGAGAGTATAAAATGATTATAAGATCATTTGCTGTCGCAAATTTGCGCGCATTCACTTATGCTGCAATTACGCCACAAAAAAAAATTAACATATTGGTTGGTCATAACAATGCCGGCAAAACCACACTTTTAGAGGCGCTTTCAATTGCTTCAACCTTAAAGAGCTTTAAAAAAAGCATGACAGAAGATTATATAAAATATGGTCAAAAGGGCCTTAAAATTACAATAAATGCTATTAAATGTAGTGAAAATATGGAGATATGTATTGAAAAGTCGTTAAAATCATCCAACTCCGCGAAAGTTAATGGCAAAATGATAGGTGCCAAACAAATTAGCTCTATGTTTCCAACAATTTCTTTAAGTTTTGGTACAGAAAACATTGTTAATCAGCCGTCGGAAGCCAGAAGAAGCTTAATTGACTGGGGAGTGTTTCACGTGAAACCAGAATCACTTGGAAGTTTCCACGCTTACACTAAATGTCTAAAGCAGAGGAATTTTTTATTAAAAACAAAAAAGTATAATGAGATGGCTTATTGGACAGAACAGCTTATAGGGCACGGGGCTTTGATAACACAGTTGCGTAAAGACTACTGCATGTCTTTAGAAAAAACATACAAAGAACATATCTCTTGTCTCCAAGATATTGGCAATGAAGTCCACCAAGACTTGATGAAAATCTTTGTACAATTCTTCCAGGGCTGGAAGGACAATGAAACCTTGGAAAATGCACTGAATAATAGCTTAGAACAAGATAAATTGGTTGGATACACTAAAGACGGCCCACATAAGGCCGACTTGGTTTTTTTGTCAGAAAAAGGAGATCTCAAAAAGCACGCCTCAATGTCAACTCTTGTAATATCAAGTTTAATTTTAATGTTATCGCAGTGTGAAGTTTTCCACGTGAAACATGGCTATAAACCAGCATTATTAATAGATGATTTATTTTTCGGAATAGATGATTTGAACCTCATGCTTGTGATAAAATTGTTAATTCAGGCTAACGCGACTTGTTTTTTAACGGCCCCAGATCTTTATAAAGACAAGTTAAAATCTATCTGTTCAAAGTTTCCTGAAATAGATATATACGATATAGACAAACAAGAAATAACTAAATTTACAGGTTAAAAAAATTGGCAAAAAAGAATTATGATTCATCTAGCATAAAAGTCTTAAAGGGTTTAGAAGCCGTTCAAAAAAGACCTGGTATGTATATTGGCGACACAGATGATGGTAGTGGCCTTCATCAGATGATTTTTGAAGTTGTAGATAATTCTATAGACGAAGCGCTAGCAGGACACTGCGATGAAATAACGATTACTGTGCATGAAGATCAGTCCGTGACAGTAGAGGACAATGGTCGAGGAATACCTGTTGATACACATACAGACGAGAATAAATCTGCAGCAGAAGTCATATTAACAACATTACATGCAGGAGGAAAATTTGATGATAATTCATACAAAGTCTCAGGGGGCTTGCATGGTGTTGGTATTTCAGTTGTTAATGCTTTATCTGAAAAATTAACTTTAAATATATATAAAGACAACAAAACATATAATCAAGAATATTTAGACAGTAAACCAGTCAGTCCGCTTAAACCAAATGGTAAATGTGATAAATCAGGAACGAAGATTACTTTCAAACCAAGTAAAAAATTCTTTTCAATGACTGATTTTAATGCAGAAATACTTAAAAAAAGATTTCAAGAACTTGCCTATCTTAATAGCGGTATAAAAATAAACTACATTGATGAAATAAGAAATCTTCAGCTATCATATAAATATGAAGGTGGAATTAAAGAATATTTAAAAGAGCTAATTAAAAAGAAAACACCCATACATGATTCGCCAATATATTTTCAAGCAAACAACAAAAATGTATTTATTGAAATTGCAATGATATGGACATCTTCTTATCAAGAGGACATTGTGGCATTTACAAACAATATTTTTCAAAAAGATGGAGGTACTCATCTTGCAGGATTTAAGACATCTTTGACCAGAACTATAAGCAACTATATTTCTAAAAAAACTAGCAATAATAAAGATAAAATTGATATAACCGGGGAGGATTGCAGAGAAGGATTAACTTCAATTATTTCTGTTAAAATGTCAGACCCCAAGTTTTCTTCCCAAACAAAAGATAAACTTGTTTCATCTGAAGTTAAAGGAATTGTAGAAACAGCGCTAAATAAAAAACTTTTTGAATTTCTAGAAGAAAACCCAAAAGACACAAAATCATTAATTACTAAAATTTATCAGGCTGCGACAGCAAGAGTTGAAGCAAGAAAGGCGCGAGAATTAATACGAAAAAAAGATCCTTTGGGAATAGGGAGCCTGCCAGGAAAGCTTGCAGATTGCCAATCAAAAGACCTTACTATTAATGAGCTTTTTATAGTTGAAGGAGACTCTGCAGGCGGATCTGCAAAACAGGCAAGAGATAGAAAAACACAAGCAATACTACCTCTTAAAGGAAAAATTCTAAACGCCCAAAGAGCACAACAACACAAACTGATTTCATCAACAGAAATTGCATCACTTATTTCAGCTATTGGCATAGGGACAGAAGAATATGATCCTCAAAAGTTAAATTATGGCAAGGTTATAATAATGACAGATGCTGATGTAGACGGCGCGCATATTAGAACTCTTCTTTTAACACTATTCGGAAAAGTTATGCTTGAACTTTTTAAAGACGGTAAAATTTATATTGCCCAACCGCCTTTATATAAAGTAAAAAAAGGCAAGTCAGAGCGTTATTTATTAAACGAGTCAGAGTTGTCAGAGTACATAAATAAAACTGGAACTAAAATTTGTACTCTAAGTATTAATGATAAAAAGCTCTCTGAAGATGATTTATATAAATTACTTCATTCATATTCTAAAATGGAAATATTATTAAACACATTTCCAAAAAAACGAGACAGAGAAGTTTTAAAACATTTAGCGTTATATAAGAAAGTTAACATAAAGATTTTACAAGACAAAAAACAAACACAAGACTGGATAAAAGGGTTTGAAGAGTTTATTAACAATAGAACCCCAGTTAATATGTCTTATTCGCTCACAGTGTCAGAAGAAAAAGATGATGATAAGGCGCACACAATCAGTTGTATCAAAACTCTTAATGGAGTGAGCAATGCAAATGAAAAAGAAGAATTACATAACAAATTCTTTTGCTCAGACGCATATCAATCAATAGCTTTACTCAAACTAGAGCAATATTTAAATTCTGTATATTCCATAACTGACGAATCTAAGAGTGTAACAAAATATGATTCATTACCAGACATGTATGCGCATATTACTAAATTAACAAAATCCAGTTTTACTTTACAACGTTATAAAGGCTTAGGTGAAATGAATCCAAGTCAGCTAGAAGAGACAACAATGAATCCAAGTACGCGTTCACTTTTAAAAGTAAATTTTGCTCCAGGCGACGAAGATATTTTTGAAAAATTGATGGGGCCGGATCCAGAATCAAGAAAAAGCACAATTGTAGAAAATTATTTTAAAGCTAGAGTTGATGTTTAAACATGATCGTTACAACCTGGAATATTAATTCTATCAAGGTACGACAATTTGCTGTAGAACAATATCTTATTGAGTCAAAACCTGACGTGTTGGTGCTACAAGAGACTAAAGCCCAAGATGGGGCTTTCCCCGAGGATTCATTTTTAAAACTGGGTTACCATTCTATTTTTTGTGGTCAAAAAACATACAATGGTGTCGCCATATTATCTAAGCTAAAGCCCAAAGACGTTGAATATAATCCGATCAGTACGGAAGAGGATGAAAAGCGTTCTATTGTAGCTACATATAACAATATTAGGATACTTAATCTTTATATAGTTAATGGTCAAGATGTAGGTACAGATAAATATGAATATAAAATGCGTTGGTTAAGCGCTTTATATCGTTATGTTACTAACATTAAAAAGAAATATCCCAAGATAATTATTTTAGGGGATTTTAATATTGCGCCTAGAGATGAGGATACATTTGATCCAGCTATAACAAAAGAACAAATTTTGTGTTCGTCTCAGGAGCGCGAGAAATATAAGTCTCTCCTAGATTTAGGATTTTTTGATCTTTTTTTAAGTGATAAAATCGATAAACATCCACCAAAGACATTTAGTTGGTGGGATTATAGAAGAGCTGCATTTCATAATAATATTGGTTATAGAATCGATTTGATTTTAGGTACTGAGGAAATTTTAAATTCTTGCACTCAAGTTCGCATTGATAGGCACACTCGTTATAAAACTTGGTGTAAAAAAGAACCCAGAACATCTGACCATGCACCAGTGGTAGCAGAGCTCTCCGTATAACCTCTAGACTAATTTAATGACTTTGTTATGATGTTAAAAAGGAGCATTTGACATGAAATCTGTTATGGTAATTAACTCTAAAGGTGGTTCGGGCAAAACTACAATAGCTATCAACATTGCTGCTTATTACGCAAATAAAGGATTCTACACGACTCTTGTAGATCTTGATCCTCAGAAATCTAGTCTCACTTGGTTATCAAATAGGCCTCTATCTAAACCAAGGATAAAAGGCACAACATCTTATATAAAACCATTAAAGCGAAAGAAAAACGACAATACTGTTGTTGTTTTTGATGTACCTGCAGCTATTCATGGAACTAGACTTGAAACTTATATCAAAAAAGCTCAGAAAATTGTTGTTCCTGTTCTCCCATCACCTATTGACATGGCAGCAGCTAGAGAATTTATTAGAAGTTTGAAATCTATGGGTCCTGTTGTTAGAAATCAGATTAGAATAGGGCTTGTAGCTAATCGTTGTAGAGCAAATACTAATATTTTTCTAGAACTAGATAATTATTTAGTCAGAGAGAAAGGGGTTCCGTATATTACTGCGTTCAGAGACACTACAAACTATATTAATTGCGCCAAAAGAGGTCTTGGTGTATTTGAAATGGGTGAGGTAGCAACAGCACAAGACCGCGAGGAATGGAAAAGCCTAATATCATGGATAAACTCAAGTAAGCGTTAATTATTATAAAGAGTCCTTGATACCCAATTCTATATTTCTAAACTCTATACAGTTAGGTAATAATTTTTCCATTTTAGAGACATCAAGGGATCTAGATTCAAGCAAGAAAGATAATCTTTCTTTATCAAAGACCTTTTTAGCATCATCCAACGATATATAATTTAATGCTGAAAAGTTTATGGCCTTGCAAATTTTTAAATAATATTCTGTTACTTTGATAGGTGTGCCATCACTAACATTAATTATTTCATTTTTTATATTGTTATTAATCGTTGCCATAACTAACCTAGCCAAGTCTTTAACATTTATTAAATTAGTAATAGGACATTCTGTAATATCAATGAGAGGAATCTTTTTCATAATTTTTTCTATTGGTAATCTCCCAGGTCCGTATATTCCGGGTACCCGCAAAATAACATAAGGTATTTTATTGAGTTGCGAAAATTGTTGTATTTTTTTTTCGGCATCCATTCTTCTTTTAGCCCTATCTGTTATTGGTATTGGTTTAATTTCTTCACTAACTACCATCCCGTTATGATTTCCATATACTCCGCTAGTGCTAATATATAAAATTTTCTGAACATTTGAATCATTAATATTGGTTAAAAAATTATCTAATCTTTCATCAGACAAGTTATTTTTTGAAGGTGGTGCCATATATACAACAAACGATTTTTTATTTATAAAAATTTGTTCTTTTTTATCAAAATCAACTTTTATATATTTAATATATTTATGAGTTTTGCAATCAGATTTTCCGCCACTCCTTGATAACGCCACCACATTATAGTGTTTCTTCATGGCAAGTATATTTTTGATAATATAGCTCCCCAGAAACCCATGACCAGCAAGAACTATATCTTTTCTGTTATTACTTAGATTCATTTAAAATACACTCAATATAAGATTTTTCAGACTCTATGTTTTCCATTTTTAATATTTTCATAGAATATGATTTATTAATTTCATTAGCTACTCTTTTGCTTGGTACAATTACAATAATCTTATATTTTGGTATCTCATGATCAAATTTAGTACAAAATTCATCAAGAGCTACCTTGCTCAAAGTAATAACATAATTAGTACAATCTTTATCTAACCTAATTTTTGTTAAATTTTCTTCAAGAATCTCTCTTTTATAAGATTCAATAATAATAACTTCAGCCCCTCTATTTTTAATAGTTTTTTCTATTGCACGCCTACCATCTTTTCCTCTAACTACCACAATTTTTTGACCATTAACATTTTCAAGGTTTGGCATTTGTAGCAAAGAGTCACTTGAGAAATTATTTATAGGATATTCACATTTTACATTGTAGACTTTTTTTATTTCAAGCGCGCTGAACTTGCCGACAGACATATAAGAAATACTCTTATTTTTTTTTAGCATTTCATATAATTTTTTAGAATATTTTACAGCGTTTTTGCTTTGGAAGATTATTTTATTTGCCGAACCTATTTTTTTAATTTTTTGGCTAGATATAGTAATTGCAGATGCATTAATCAGTGGCGCGTAGATTGATCTTATATGTTTCATCTTGAGTTCTTTTAGAAGCCCTTCTATTGGTGAAATTTTAGAGAGTATTATTACGTTCATATATCTTACCGTAGTAGCTTTCTAGCTCCTTGATTTATAAAAAAATTTGCAAAATTTTCTGTCAGTTTAACAATATCTTTTTTTAAACCTATAATCTTTGATTTTATAAATTTTGAACCTTTAAGATTTGCAACAATAGCTTCTATAATAATCTCTTTATCATTAATTTTTGCATGTACTCCTATGGGTGACATGCAATCACCATTAATTTTTTTTATAAATAATCTTTCTGCGTTTGTACATATCTCTACATCTTTATTTACACAATTTAATAATATTTGTTTTATAGATTCGTTTTTTTTCAAAAATTCAACACATAAAGTTCCCTGTCCTGCTGATGGTATGAATATGTTTAATGGGAGTTCTTGTTTTATTTTACTTTTTAGAGACAAACGCGTTAAACCTGCAGCGGCAAGTATGATAGCATCTACTTCTCCAGTATTTAATTTATTTATCCTTGTCTCTATGTTTCCTCTTAAGTCTTTAGTTGTTAACTTTTTATAAATAGATTTTATTAAAGCCACTCTCCTTGGACTCGATGTGCCTACAATTGAACCTTCCGGCATTTTATCTAACGATTTAAATTTATTAGACAAAAACACATCTCTGGGGTTGCCCCTGTCCATAATTGATAGTATAGAAAATTTTTTTAATAACTTAGCAGGAACATCTTTCATAGAATGGACGGCCATATCAACATCTTTACGTAAAAGCGCATCTTCTAGTTCTTTCAAAAATAAACCTTTCCCCCCGTTTGACTTGAATGATTTTGAATCCATTTGATCTCCAGATGAAATCATAGGTATTAAATTTACATCTATGTTATCGTGATGATTTAAAATTATTTGACTAACAATTTCAGCTTGCTTGACTGCTAGCGGACTTTTCCGAGTAGCAATTTTTATAATTTTTTTCATTTTTTAAAGTTTTTCTTTATATTTATACTATACTTACACATATGAAAAATACCACATGGTCAAGTAGATTTTCTAAGAAAATTGATAAAGAAGTATTAGAGTTCAGTGAGAGCATCACTGTTGATTGTGTGTTGTTTGAAGCTGACATAAAGGTTACATCTGCTCACACAGAAATGCTATCAAAACGCAAGATTATTAATAAGACTGAAGAAAAATTAATACAGTCTGGACTTAGAAAATTAAAAAAACTACATGATGATGGTAAATTGAAGTGGTCTATTGCTGATGAAGACGTTCATATGAATATAGAAAAAGCATTGACTAAAATTATTGGAGATGTCGGTAAAAAAATACACATAGGTAGATCTAGAAATGATTTGGTAGCTACAGACTTAAGATTGTATCTCAGAGATTGTCTTGATGTGGTTGTGGTCAAATTAAGAGATTTGCAGTATGCATTAGCCAAAGTATCTATGATATATAATTCTGCTTTATTCCCAGGGTATACTCATTTGCAAGTAGCCCAACCAATAACACTTGGACACCACCTAATGGCGTGGGCAGAAATGATTTATAGAGATGAAAAAAGACTCACTAATATAAGGCAATCACTCAATACTATGCCACTAGGTTCTGCAGCATTAGCCGGCACGCCTCACAATATTGATAGAGATTATGTTGCAAAAAAATTAGGTTTTACAGATTTGTCTAATAATTCAATGGATGCTGTTAGTGATAGAGATTTTGTTTGTGATTTTGCATTTTGTAACTCTATGATAATGATGCATTTATCAAGAATTTGCGAAGAACTTGTTATCTGGTCTAACCCACAATTTAATTTAATTGAGTTAGACGAAAGTTTTTGCACTGGCTCCTCTATTATGCCTCAGAAAAAAAACCCTGATGTCCCTGAACTTATTAGAGGGAAAACTGGTGGCGTTTATGGAGATTTATTTGGGTTATTAACGATGCTAAAAGGACTTCCTCTGACATACAATAGAGATTTACAAGAAGATAAGATGTTAATCTTTGATTCAGTTGAAGTTGTATTAAGTTCATTAAACTTAATGCCAAGATTAATATTAACAATGCAACCAAATCTTGATGAGTCGTTATTGGTTGCAACAAAAAACTTTTCAGGTGCTACAGATGTAGCAGATTATTTAGCATCTAAGAATATTCCCTTTAGAGATGCACATAAAATTGTTGGAGAGATAGTGAAGTATTGTGAAAAGAAGTCTATTGATTTTTCTGCTTTAAGCATTGCTCAATTTCAAAAATTTTCTAGTCTTATTCAAAATGATATATATAAAGTATTAGACCCAAATTATTCTATTAAATCAAAAAAAAGTAAGGGCTCAACTTCACCAACGTCTGTTTTGAATCAAGCTAAATTCTTTATTAAGAGATTGAATAAGTATGGATATAAGTAATGAAGCAAATTATGTTCATTACTTTTTTCTTTTTGACGAGTTTAAGCTTTGCCAAAGACGTGCCCACTGTTGCTGAATATAAAGAAAATCGTGATAACACTAAATTTGATGGTTATTTATATGGGTTAGAAAATGGACTAGATTGGGCTTCTGAGTATGCCTTCAGAAAACATGATATGTCTTTATTTTGCAAACCAAAAGATATCATGCTTCCATCAAATGAAATTAAAAAAATGATAGATGAAGAATTAAATATGAGAGATTCTTTTTATAGTAAATATAAAGACGAGCCACTTATTGGGCTTGCCCTGAGGAATTCTTTTGCGAGAAACTTCCCATGCAATTAACCTTATTTATAATATGGTCTTGTTTTTATAGTTAATATTTATTATCATAGAGTCTAATAATTTTTTAAAGGAGAATAAAAATGCCGGATCATCCAGTACCACAAGGAGACGATATTATTTTACCTGACGGAACGGTTGTTGGTAAATGGAACGGTGAAGATGTAAAAGATCTTCAAGTAGAAGTTCAAAGGATAATGAAAGAACAAAAAGATAGTGGTGCAGATAGAAATAATCTGCTCATAAGATTTGGAATTCCACATATGGACCAAACACCAGACCACTTAAAAACTTTCATAGCATACGCGTTATGGGGCGTAGATAAAAAAGGTATGTGCTTGACTCATCGTAGGGCAGATCACTTTGAAAGTATTGAAAAAATTAATGAAAAATATGGTAGCGAAACTGCACAAGCAGCAGCAGCTCGTTATAGAGAACCAAAGTAGTCTTTTAACCAGTAGCTAGTTTCTGATATTACTTCTTTGGTGATAGTGTGACCAAATGTTGAGCTGAAATCATTTACATTAATTTTTTTTCTATTTAAAAATTCTAACGTTTTCTTGTGTGTTTCAATCGTTATTGTTAAATCTTTAGTGCCATGAGCTAAAAAAACATTTTTAATTGAATAATTAATATTCTCAAAAGAAGTTGCACATGGCATATATCCTGCAATTGATATTGCGCCTGAGGATAATTTATCTTCGGCTAAATGCATACTTAATGCCAAGGCCCCACCTTGTGAAAATCCTCCAAAAATTATTTTCTTTTCTTTAAAAAGCTGTGGATTTTTATTTTGATAATAATCTATAGCCTCATGAATCATTTTGTGTGTGCGCATCAAACCATCATAATCTTCAACAATTTCATTATTTGAATCGATTTTAGGCAATGGGTACCATGATCTTCTTCCTTCAGTAATAGGGGCATTTGGTAAAAAAATATATAAACTATTATTGCACACCATATTTAATGTCTTCATTACAGGCTCCATATCCCAATTATTGGCACCATAACCGTGAAACCATATAATTATATATTTTGCATTATCTTTATCTCCAATAGAAACTGTATCTTTGTAATCAATATTTTTCATGTATAAGTATCTAATTATGATTATAATAAGATATGCCTAAATTTATAAATTATCAATTGCTAAAAAACATTATGATTTTTGGTTTATTTGTGTTCATAACTTCGTGTGGCAATAAAGGCCCTCTTGAGATACCTCAATCTTCATTTACTAATAATTATTCTTCGTATCAATCAGCCAATTTAAATAATCTTGAGAATTAGAATTGACTTCCTTAACTTATAATGACGATATTTTATATTTTAATAGTAAAAATATCTTACAAATTGCCAAAAGTTATCAGACACCTTTTTATTTATATTCTGAAAATATAATTATTGATAATTTAAATGAGTATCAAACGAGTTTACAAGATATTGATAGTTTAATTTGTTATTCTGTCAAAGCCAATTCATCTATGTATATATTATCTTTGCTAAGTAAACAAGGCTGTGGTTTTGATATTGTTTCTGGCGGAGAACTTCTTAAAGTCATAAAAGCAGGAGGTGATCCTACAAAAATTGTTTTCTCAGGCGTTGGTAAAACTGAAGAAGAAATTGTTATGGCGCTAGATCAGAACATCTATTGTTTTAATGTTGAATCAATGTCAGAGCTGTATCGGTTAAATAATATTGCTTGTGATAAAAAAAAGGAAGCAAAAATAGCAATACGAGTTAATCCTGAAATTAATATTGATAGCCATCCGTATATAACTACGGGAATGAAAGATAACAAATTTGGCGTATCTCAGACTGAAGCAATGGCCATGTATAAAAATGCATTATCCTTATCTAACATAAAGATTATAGGAATAGATTTTCATATAGGGTCGCAAATTGAAGATGCAAATCCATATAAAGAATCTATATTAAAAGTACTTGAAATCACTGAACTATTAAAAAAAGAAAATATTTCTATAAATCACATTGATATTGGCGGTGGGTTAGGAATTAAATATGAAAAAGAAAATATCTCATCAATAGGTAATTTCATAGAGAATATAGTCAATCTACTTAGTAAAACTGATTTAAAACTAATAGTTGAGCCTGGTAGGTCAATTGTTGGTAATTCAGCAATATTGGTTACTCGTGTTGAATATTTAAAAAAAACAAACACAAAAAACTTCATTATAGTGGATGCTGGTATGAATGATTTTATAAGACCACCCCTTTACGGCGCTTTTCATTCTATTTTGGAGGTTGTTAATAAAAAAATTCCAGCCGAAACATATGATGTTGTTGGACCAATTTGTGAAAGTACTGATTTTTTTGGCAAAGAGAGAAATTTCAAAGTTGAAGAAGGTGATTTTCTTATAATTGATAATGTTGGCGCCTATGGTTCAGTTTTGTCATCCAATTATAATTTAAGAAGAAAACCGTTAGAGCTAATGATTATTAATGATGAGGTTCAGGTTATTAGAAGTAGAGAGACATATGATCAATTGCTTTCTAATGAAAAAACAAATGTCTAATTGTGTTTAATACTTTGTTCGCATAATATATTTATATGAACCAAGATATTAATTTTACTAAAATGAATAGCCAAGGCAATGATTTTGTAATCATTGATATTAATAATGAGAATTTTGACGAAACTCATGAGAATATAACTAAAATATGTTCCCGTAAAAATATTGGCTGTGATCAGTTATTGCTAATAAATACATCTGATATCACAAAAGTATTTTGTAAAATTTATAATAGTGATGGTACAACTGCATGCCAATGTGGTAATGGTTTGAGAGCTATCATGTTATATCTGAATAAAAAATTTTCAACTATCGAGTCAACAATTGTTGTTTGTAACAAAGATTATACTGCCAAAATTATAGATAACGACAAAATATCAGTAGATCTCGGCAAGCCTATTTTTTTGTCACAAGATGAGCATGAGCTAAAACATAATGACTATATAGGAGAAATTGTAAATGTTGGCAACAAACATTTTGTGATTGAAGGTGATACTTCTGATGATATTCATAGTACATTTCTATCTGAATTCAATTTTACTTTTATATTAGGAGAGCTAGATGAAAATAATTTACTTAGAATCAAGGTAAAAGAAAGAGGAGCAGGATGGACTAAATCATGTGGTAGTGGAGCTATTGCAGCTGTAGCGTATGTGATTAAGCACAATCCCTCGCTTTTACATTCTCCAATAAAAGTAGAACAAGAAGGTGGAATATTAGAAGTGCACTGGGATGATATGATGTCTCTAAAATTAGTAGGGCCAAGTGAGTTTGAATATGATGGGGTTTGGAATGAATAATATATCAGAATCTCTAAAAAAATTTATGTCTTTTATTAAAATTGAAAAAAGATATACAGAAGACACTATAAAAAACTATAATCTTGATCTTAAAAAATTTGAAGAATTTTTAAATACTAAAAATATAGTTTTTATAGATAAAGTTCGTAATGAAGATATACAAGAATATATTAAAAAACTTCATAGAAAAGGGTTATCTGCAACATCAATAGCAAGAAAAACATCGACTATTAGGTCGTTTTTTAATTATCTGGTTAGACAACGATATATAAAAGAAAATCCATCTAAATCATTAAGGACACCAAAAACACCAAAGCATTTGCCCTCAGTGTTGACAATAGACCAAATAAATCTTCTGTGTTCTATTCCAACAAAAAATCACGTAGCAATTAGAGATAAAGCAATTATTGAACTTATGTACAGCTCTGCTCTCAGATTAAGTGAAGTTACATCTTTAAATACTAATTCTATAGATTTTTCAACAAAATCAATCTCTGTATATGGTAAGGGGAAAAAGCAAAGATACCTTCCAGTTGGTACACATGCAATAGCCGCATTAAGTCACTGGCTTCAAGTTAGATCTAGTTATGCCAAACACAAAAACGATGCTCTTTTCACTAATAAATTTGGTGGTAGGCTATCAAACAGATCTGTTCAGAATAGACTAAATTACTGGGTTAAATTTCAGGGTTTACATTGTAAAATTAGCCCACATACTATAAGACATACATGTGCTACTCATTTGCTTGAGTCATCGGGTGATTTACGTGCTGTACAAGAATTTCTTGGGCATGAAGATATTAGCACTACACAGATTTATACAAATCTAGATTTTAAGCACTTAAAAAGTGTTTACAAGAAAAGTCATCCGAGAGCAAATTTAACAGAGGAGATATAAATGAAATTTCATGGTACTACAATACTTTGTGTTAGAACGGGTAAGACAGTAGTTGTTGGTGGAGATGGGCAGGTTACTCTTGGTAACACTGTAATGAAAGGAAACGCAAAAAAAGTCCGTAGACTTTATAAAGACCAAGTTTTAGCCGGATTTGCAGGCGCAACTGCAGACGCTTTCACACTATTTGAAAAATTTGAAACAAAATTAGAAAAACATAGTGGACATCTAACTAGATCGGCTGTCGAATTAGCTAAAGACTGGAGGACTGATAAAATTCTACGTAATTTAGAAGCACTTTTGATTGTAGCTGACAAAGAAACTTCGTTAATTATTTCTGGCAATGGAGATGTGATTGAACCAGAGGAATCAATTATTGCAATTGGATCAGGTGGACCATACGCACATGCTGCAGCAAAAGCGTTAGTTGAAAATACTAAAATGAATGCTAAGGATATAGTTGAAAAAGGTCTTAACATTGCTTCTAGCATTTGTATTTATACTAACAATAATTTAACTATTGAGAATCTAGATGAGTGAGATGACACCTAGGGAAGTTGTACAAGAACTTGATAAACATATTATTGGTCAAGTGGAAGCGAAAAGAGCTGTAGCCATAGCATTAAGAAATAGATGGAGGCGGTTACAACTTTCAGATGAGTTGAGCAATGAAATAACTCCCAAAAACATTCTAATGATTGGTCCAACTGGGGTTGGCAAAACTGAGATTGCTCGAAGACTGGCTAAACTTGCAAAAGCACCTTTTGTAAAAGTTGAAGCAACAAAATTTACGGAAGTAGGATATGTAGGAAGAGAGGTAGATAGTATTATTAGAGATTTAGCTGATGCGGCAATAAATCAAATTAGGGAAGAAAAGATGTCTAAAGTAGAGCACAGAGCGTATGAGCTAGCTGAAGAAAGAATATTAGATAAATTATTACCATCTAGAGATGATAATTATGTGCAAGGATGGGAAGATCAAAAAACAAATAAAAACAAAGACACGAGACAGAAATTAAGAAAAGAATTAAGAGAAGGAAAATTAGATGATAAGGAAATAGAGATTGATGTTCCAAAAAACCAAGCTTCATTTGAAATAATGGCCCCTCCAGGCATGGAAGATATGACGAATCAGCTGCAAGGCATGTTTAAAAATTTTTCTAATTCTGAAACAAAATCACAAAGAATGAAAATTAAAGATGCTTTCAAACTTATCGCCGACCAAGAGGCAAAAAAATTGGTTAACGATGAGGACTTAAAATCTGAAGCTTTAAAAATAGTAGAGCAGAACGGGATTGTTTTTATAGATGAAATTGATAAAGTTGCTCAAAAAAGTTCATCGGGTGGTGTGGATGTATCAAGAGAAGGCGTTCAACGAGATTTATTGCCACTTGTAGAAGGATGCACTGTATCCACTAAGTATGGAATGATAAAGACTGATCATATACTATTCATAGCATCTGGTGCATTTCATTTGTCAAAACCTTCGGATTTAATACCTGAGTTACAAGGAAGATTACCAATCCGTGTAGAATTAAAAGCATTAGACATTAATGATTTTAAATTAATTCTAAGAGAACCAAATTTTTCTATAACAGATCAATATAAGGCGTTATTAGATACGGAGGGAATTAATATAAACTTTAAAGATTGCGCTATAAATAAAATTGCTGAGATTGCCTGGAAAGTAAATGAAAAAACTGAAAATATAGGGGCTCGTAGATTACACACAATAATGGAAAGGTTACTGGAGACCTTATCATTTGATGCAAGTGATTTATCAAAAAAGAAGTTCGACATTGATGAAAAATATGTTTTAAAATATTTAGATGAACTAACTGAAAATGAAGACCTAAGCCGTTATATATTATAGTCATGAAACGTCCAACAGAAATATTACATAGAAAAAAAAGTAACACTCTAGTTATATCATTTGAAGATGGTGTGAAAGCTGAATTACCTTCAGAGTATCTTCGTTGTTTTTCTCCTTCTGCGGAGGTTAAAGGTCATGGTGAAGGCCAAGAAAAATTACAGATAGGCAAAGAAAATGTTTTTATTGATAATATCGAACCAGTTGGAAATTATGCAGTAAAATTAATTTTTGATGACGGTCACAATACAGGTCTGTATTCATGGGATTACCTATATGAACTATCAGTCAACCATGAAACTAATTGGAATGCTTATTTGGAAAAATTAAAAAAAGCAGGCGTCAATAGGAAAAAAAATTAATGTCAAAAAAAATTGAAATCAATACTTCTGATGCTCCATCTGCTATTGGTGCTTACTCTCAGGCAGTCAAAGTAAGAGATTTCATTTTTATATCTGGCCAAATCCCTCTTAATCCAGAAACAATGCAGGTTGTAGGAGATTCTATTAAAGATCAAATTTCACAAGTACTAAAAAATATTAACTCAATTGCTATGGCATCAGATGCAAACATTAATGACTGTATCAAGATTACAGTTTATTTAACGGACTTAGATTGTTTTCAAGATGTAAACATAGCTATGGGATCTTTTTTTAAAAAACCATACCCAGCAAGAGCTGCTGTAGAAGTGAGTAAATTACCAAAAGACGTAAAAATAGAAATGGATGCAATTTTATATGTAGGTGATTGATTTATGTCTGTAACAACTTTGTCTAATAATGATACTTTACAAAAATTAGATGGAGTTGGTCCAAAAACCTTAGAATCTTTAAGTGTCTTAGGTATTAATAAACTATCAGATTTAATTCTTTATTTACCTTCTTTCTTGATAGATAAAACAGCTTTATCAAATTTAGACAATATTGACTCTGGAGAGAAAGTTCTTCTTATCGGCCTGGTAAAAAAAATTTTTCGAACAAAAGGCTATAGAGCAAACCTAATTGCAGAAGTAGATATCGGGCAAGGAATAATTCAAATCAGATTTATTCATAAAATAGTTATATTTTCACACTTGAGAGTTGGTGATAAGATTAGGTTCTCAGGAATATTATATAAAAAAAATAATCTAAGAGAAATTATACATCCAGAAGTAGAGAAAATTAAAAAAGGAGACACATTAGAATTAGTAACTCCATACTATCAAACAAAGAAACTTATATCTCAATATAAATTTAGAAAACTTATTAAATTGGCGTTTCAAGCTTTAGATACCAATGAAAGTTTGATAGATGTTTTTGATAGTAACTTTTTAGCTAAACTTAATATACCAAATTATACTAATGCTATTAAGTATTGCCATTTTCCAGATAATAATAACTATGATACAGCACAGAAAAATTTTTTAATTTCTCGCCAAAGATTTATTTTAGAAGAACTATTTGCTTATAAACTGATGCTAAATAAAAAATTAAATTCACTTCCAAGAAACTATCATCTTAAAATTAATATAGATAAAGAAGAAGAAATGAAAATTATTAATAATCTCCCTTTTACCTTAACAAAATCACAATCAAAATCTTTAGAGGATATCAAGATAAACCTTAAATCTAATAGACTTATGAAAAGATTGCTGCAAGGAGATGTTGGATCTGGTAAAACTTTGGTGGCGGCATTTGCATGCTATTATATAGTTAGGTCAGGACATCAAGCAGCTGTATTGGTTCCGACAGAAATATTATGCGACCAACATTACACAACATTTACATCATTTTTTTCATCTTTGAATATAAAAATATCTATATTAAAAAATAATTTAAAATCAGCAGAAAAAAATTTAGTTTTAGATAATCTATTATCTGGGCAAACTGATATTGTTATAGGTACGCATTCACTTTTACATAATTGTAATAAATTTAAATCTTTAGGTTTGGTGGTAATTGATGAACAACATAAATTTGGTGTAAAACAAAGAGAGATTATTGTCAAAGCTGATTCTCAAACAAAATTACAACCACACCAACTTTTCTTGTCAGCAACACCTATCCCTCGTTCTCTGTCTCTGGTTTTATATCAAGGTTTAGATTATTCAATAATGGATGATATGCCAAAAAATAGAAAACCAATAGAAACTTGCTTAATAAATGAACAAAATTATGAACAATTATACGAGAAAATTTTATCAATAATAAAAAATAAAGGACAAGTTTATTGGGTTTGCCCATGTATAAATTTTACAGAAAATTTAGAAGCAGAATATGTGACAGGTGTATATGAAAAATTATTAAAAGTTTTTAGTAAATATAAAATAGGCTGTTTACATGGCAGGCAATCTGATTATGAAAATAAAAAATCTATTGATAGTTTTATGAATCATGAGTTAGATATACTTGTTTGTACAACAATGATTGAGGTTGGCGTGGATGCACCCAATGCGCTAGGCATTGTAATTGAGAATGCAGAGAGGTTTGGACTTTCACAATTACATCAACTTAGAGGTAGAGTAGGAAGGGGGTATCAAAATAGTTTTTGTTTCTTAATACACTCAAATAAGCTTAACGAAGTTAGTTTAGAACGTTTGAATGTACTCAAGAATTCACAAAATGGATTTGTTATTGCAGAAGAAGATTTAAGACTAAGAGGATCTGGTGAGTATCTTGGCTATAAACAATCTGGGACAAATCATGATTTCGCTTTGGCAACAGCTCAGGATGCAATTTTATATCATAACTTAATTATTGAATCTGAAAAGGAATTAAAATTTATTGACAATGATAAAATAAATATTCTTCTGGAAAGATGGAATAAACAAAATGAAAAAAATATAGAATTATAAAATGAAATATAAATATTTAAATAAATGGCTAGAAGAGAGACCTCTAAAGAATCTCAGATTTGAGCAAAAACTAATGGCTATAGATAACTGTTCATTAACAAGACGACTAAGCACAATTAAAAAGAAAGTAAATATTACTCATATTAATTCATGTAGTAAAAAAATTAACCCAGAACTTAGATTATATTTTCCTGGCTTATGTTTTGTTAGGTCTGTAGAATTAGATTCAGTTAAAATTGATGGATTACCTATAAAAGCATTAAGCATTATTTCTATGAAAAATCTGACTGGGAAAGAAAGGTTAATACCGCATCTAAAAGGAAGATCTTTAGGCACTTTCATATTAAAGCGAAAAAAATATAAAAAAATTTATACAGATTATTCTGTACATGGAGATTTACCGCAAATAACAAGAAATATTATTTATAGATTTAAAAAAAAATATATATTTGTGCAAGAATGGTTAACTTTCCCAGAGTTATATAATGATTTAACCCTATTTGAATGCAGAAGAAATTTCCTTTAATGATTTAATTCTGGTCATATTAATTTCATTATTCTGTTTTTCAACTTCCGAAATATATATAAAATTATTAATACCTGAAAGATATGCAGCTTTGATGTTTTCATAAGTATCTTCTATTAAAACTGTATTCTCAAAATTTATATTTAATTTTCTTTTTAACATGTACCAAAAAGGTATTTCTTCTTTTACATAATTTAATTCATGAGAGCATATCATGTTATCAAAATATTTATTCAATGGAAATTTAGACATTTTTAAATCCAGGGTTTTCTTATGTGCATTTGTAATTAAAAAAACTTTTTTATCTAATTTTTTTAATACTTGTAGAAAATCTATAGCATCATCATTTAATTTTATTTTATCCATGTTATTTTTTTTATTTTTCTCTTTTAGCACATCTATCCCAATCATATTTGACCAGTAATCTAGATCATACCAGTCTTTAGTTTTAGTTTTATAATAAAAAATTTGATGGAGTATTTTTTTTGACTCTATTAGACTTAGGTCATTTTTTTTTGCGTATTCCATAGGCATATGTTCTTGCCAAAAAAAATGGTCATACTTTATATCTAATATAACTCCATCCATATCTATTAAAAAATTCTTAACTTGTTTAAATTCCATTATCAATATTGTATATTCTTAGGATAATAAATAATTTTTATACTATCATGCCTAAGATTATAAATAAAAAGACAATTTTACAAACACGGCTATTCAAACTTGAAAGCCTCGATATTAATTTTGGTAATGATAATTTCCGTAATTTTGAAATTATCTCTGGTTCTGGCGCCGAAGCTGTCATGATTATTCCAGTCAATGGTAATAACATTATATTTATCAAAGAATATGCTGCAGCTATAGATGATTATTCAATAACACTCCCAAAAGGACGTATTGATAAAGGTGAGAATATTTTAGATGCAGCCAATAGAGAATTACAAGAAGAAATTGGTTTTAAATCAAATAATTTAGAACATATATATACTTTAGATTTAGCACCTGGCTACATAAACCATAAAACACATATTGTGCTGGCGAAAGATTTAATACCTTCTAAACTAGAAGGAGATGAACCTGAAGAACTTGAAGTGATTAGTTGCAAAAAAAACAACCTATCTAAATTTATAAAACAACAAAACAATATAGATTCAAGAGCTATATCTTGTATGTATTTACTAGAGAAATTTACTTTTTAGAAGTGTTTTGTGATTGAGCGAAGGCTTTTTTATTAATTTTTTTCAAAATTCTGTATTTACCTAAAAAACATTTATTCCATGTAGTGAGTGTTTGTTCATACTTTTTTAAAATATCTTTTTGCTTTTTATTTTTCATGCAATACAGTATTAAATTTATGTTATCATAATAATCAGTTCTATAGATATGTTTCGTGAATTATTAGAAAAAATATCACCATATGGTTTTTATACTTTTTCGTCTTATGTTATACCGTGGGCGCTTCTAATTTCTTTTTTCTTAATATCATATAGTTTTTATAATGGATTATTTGTAGCTCCATCTGATTATCAACAAGGTGATGCATATAGAATCATGTATGTACATGTGCCAAGCGCATGGCTTTCTCTTTTTTCATATACAGTTTTATTTTTTTGTGCTGTGGTATCAATCATATGGAGAATTAAAGTTTTCGAAATACTCGTTGTTTCATCAGCTAAAATTGGAGCTTTCTTCACACTATTAACTCTGATAACAGGTTCAATTTGGGGTAAACCAATGTGGGGAACTTGGTGGGTTTGGGATGCAAGATTAACATCCGAATTAATTTTATTTTTTATTTATATATCAATTATTATTCTTAATTATTCATTTGATGATTATAGAAAAGGTGCTCGTGCTGCGAGTATTTTAGCAATAATAGGTTTTATAAATATACCAATTATTCATTTTTCTGTTGAATGGTGGAACACATTGCATCAAGGCCCTTCTGTTATGAAATTTGGGACGCCTTCTATATCAACTGAAATGCTGATCCCTCTTATTTATTCTGCAATTGGTTTTACTTTTTATTTTATTGGAGCAATCTTATTGTCAGCAAGAAATATGATCTTAATTAGAGAAAGAAATAAATCATGGGTTAAAAAAATTTAATCTAAACTAATTTTTAATGCCTTAGAACAAGCAAAAGGTGTTATTAATAAAAATATTAAGAATAAAATGCCTAATAAATAAAGTTCAGACGTATATGGCATTTCCAGATAAGAATTATTAACTGCAGATGTTCCAAATATAAGCACTGGGACATAGAGAGGGAGTACAACAATTGATATTAATATCTTATTATTTTTAAGACCAACTGTTAAAGCCGCAGCAATAGATCCAATCAAACTTAGTGTTGGTGTGCCAAGTAGTAAGCTAATAAACAATACTAAAGCTGTATTGGTATCTAAACCTAATACAATAGTTACTATAGGAGCGATAATAACTATAGGAAAATTAGATAACATCCAATGAGAGAAAATCTTTGCTAGTATATTGATCTCTAAGACATCAAAGTTAATCAATAATATTTCTAATGTTCCATCGTCAAAATCATCACTAAATATTTTTTCTATATTAAGAATACATATTAGTAGGCAAGCTATCCATGTAAATAAGGGAACTAATTCATTGAATATATTTTTACTCATATAACCTATAGCTATAGAAAAAAATAACATTATCAAAAATAGATAAATGATAGGAACAAATGCTTCATAACCTGATCTTTTAACCAAAGCAAATTCTTTTGTGATTGAAACTAAAAAGTTATTCATTTTTTATAATAGAAATATTTTTCACATTAAATCTTTTATTCTCAAGAGCAATATGATTAGTCATTATTATTGCTCCTTTTTTATAAGTGTGTTCTTCCATAACTGAGTCTAATATTTCAGATGCAGATGTATCTAATGAAGTATATGGTTCATCAATTATCCAAATTGAAAATGGGACTATTAACATTTTTAACAATCCAATTATTTTTTGTTGTCCCTGAGATAAGTATTTAACTGGAGTATATCTTGTTTTGCTTATTTTAAATTTTTTAAGTGCATAATTAATTTTATCTTTATCATATAAGTTATAAAATTCTTGTGTAAAAATTAAATTTTCATCAACAGTAAGATCTTTTTTTAAACCTAATTTATGTCCTAAAAAAATTATCTCACTGTTCAGGTCATTTTGGAATTTATTCTTTATTGTCCCTGAATAAGGTTCACTCAGTCCTACAATATTTCTTAATAGTGATGTTTTCCCACTTCCATTTGGCCCAAATATGTTGACAATTTGTGCTTGGCCAATATCGAGCGAGATGTTTGAAAATATTTGTCGATCATTTCTTATGAATGTTACATTTTCTAATTTTATGTAACTATTTAGCATACTAATTTTCTTGTAATAAATCTTTGGTAGAAATTATTATTCCATCGCTGTCCGAATATATATAATTACCATTAATAAAAGTTACTCCGCCAAAGGATAAATTTGAATCATATTCACCCTTATTATTTTTGATGCTTTTTATTGGGCATGTATTTAAAGCTTTGATACTAATTGGTAATGTATTAATAATTTCTGAATCCCTAATGCACCCATTTATCAAAATACCTTTCCAGTTATTTTTACATGCTTGTTCAGCTAAATTATCCCCCATAAGCGCACATTCTAGAGAGCCACCACCATCAACCACCATAATAAAGCCATCACCATCATTTTCTAGCAGTTTTTTTATATATGAATTGTCATTATGGACTTTTACTGTTTTTATTTTGCCTGAAAAACTTTTGTTAAGACCATAGGATTGGAATATAGGCTTGATTATTTCTATATCATCGTTTTGATCGCACAAATCAGCCACTACAAAATCATTCATGTTTTTACAACTCCACGTATCTTAATTAATATTATCAAAGCAGGTATAGCAATCAAAGAGCAGAATACAAAGTATAGTGGCCAATCCATAAGTTCGACTAAAAAACCTGATGTTCCTGATAAAACAGTTCTTGGTATAGACATAAGTGCGGTCATTAAAGCAAATTGTGTAGCTGTGAATTCTTTATTAGTCATATTTGCAATAAATGCTAAATATGCAGTATATCCCATACCTGCTGCTAGGTTTTCTAAAGAAATAACAATCATCAATACTTCAATATAGTTTCCTACTATTGATAAAACAGAAAAACCAAGTGTAGCTATCGCTTGGAAGATCCCAAAAAGAAAAAGAGATTTATATAGACCTATTCTGAGAGAAATCAGGCCTCCTAAAAAAGCACCAATAAGTGTAGCAACTAACCCAAATACTTTAACTACAGTTCCTATTTCTGTTTTTGTGAAGCCAATATCTAGATAAAAGTTTGTACTAAGTGAGTGGGCCATTGTATCACCAACTTTGTATAACAAAATAAAAAATAAAATTAAAATTGGAATAATATATTTTTCTTTTTCATTTTCATATCTTTCAAAAAATTCACTAAATGGTTTGATAACTGCTTCTTTAAAATTTTTTGGCTCACCTTCGGTTATTGGTTCATCAGCAATGATTGTTGTTATGACGCCTATAATCATAATTGTAGCCATAAAAGCATAAACAAATTGATATGAGAAGATATCAGCTAAAATAAGACCACCAGCTCCAGCAGCTAATGCACCAATTCTATAGCCTAGAACATATGCAGATGCCCCTATAGTTTGTTCCTCATCTTGCAATGATTCCCTTCTATATGCATCTATAATAATATCCTGTGAAGCTGAAAAGAATGTTACTATAAGTGCTAGAATTGCAACATTAAAAGCATTCATGCTTGGACTACTTAAGCCAAGTAGGACAATTGAAATTATTAAAAATATTTGACTTAGTATAAGCCAACCCCTTCTTCTGCCTAGAGAGCTAATTATAAATCTATCAAAAATTGGAGCCCATAGAAATTTAAAAGAATATGGTAGACCTACTAGTGCAAATAAACCAATTGTGGATTTAGATATACCTTCATCTGTCAACCATGCCTGTAGTAAAGTTATGGTCAGAAGAAGTGGAACGCCAGATACAAAACCCATTAAGAGTGTAATTATCATCTTTTTTTCTAAATATGGGTTTATAGCTTTTAACATTTGCTTTTTATATCATAATCTATAATTAAAGGAGCATGATCTGAAAAACGTTGATCAGTATAAATCTGTACTTTTTTTATCTTATTTTTAATATTTGGAGTCACCATCTGATAATCTATTCGCCAACCAACATTGTTTTCCCACGCTCTCCCTCTATTAGACCACCAAGTATATTGATCTGGAAAGTTATTTAGCACTCTAAATGCATCAATATACCCATACCTATCTATCACTTTATCCATCCATCGTCTTTCTTGAGGTAAAAAGCCAGAATTTTTTTGATTGGATTTCCAATTTTTTATGTCTATATTTTTATGTGCTATATTCCAATCGCCACATATTATAGATATTTTTTTAGATTTTTTTATTTTTGCCAAGTATGATTCAAATTTTGACATAAAAATGTATTTCATTTTTTGTCTTTCTTCGCTAGATGAACCAGAGGGAAAATATACAGAAGAAATCATATATTTTTCATATTCTAACGATACAAATCTTCCTTCATCCTTAAATATTTTAGAACCAAATGTATGATCTATTTTAAATGGTTTCTCTTTAGTATATATACAAACACCGCTATACCCTTTTTTTTCAGCTGTCGACATATAACGTGTATATCCTTTTAATGTAAATAGTTCTGAATTTATTTGTTCTTCATTAGCCCTGACTTCTTGCAGGCAAATATGATCTGCTTTTTGAATTTTTAACCAATTATATAAGCCTTTTTTTTGACTTGCTCTAATTCCACACACATTTAACGTTAAAACTCTCATAAACTTATTTGCACTATGTTAATATAGACGTATAAATATATTGCTAATGTCTAATATTAAAAATAATTTTATAGAATTCACATTAGAGCATGAAATTCTTAAATTTGGTAATTTTATTTTAAATTCTGGTAGGTCTAGTCCTTACTTTTTTAACACTGGGACATGTAATGATGGAGTAACTTTAAATAAATTATCAGAATACTATTGTCAACTAATTATCAATTCTAATATTAATTTTGATTTTATATTTGGACCAGCCTACAAAGGTATCTCTTTAGCTGCAACAATAAGTTCAATTTTACAATCCAAATATAACATCAATAAATCATATTGTTTCAACAGAAAAGAAGAAAAACAACATGGAGAAAAAGGATTATTTGTAGGCCACACACCAAGAGGACAATCAATAATTATTGATGACGTTATATCATCTGGCAAATCTATCATTGAATCTATAGAACTTTTACAAGGAAATAATGCAGAAGTGGCTGCTATTTTTGTAGCTTTCGATCGAATGGAGATTGGATTAAACAAGAGAGCATCATTAGAAATTAAAGAAAAATATAATATAGATATATTATCTCTGATTTGTTTGGATGATGTTTTTGATTATTTAAGTTCACATAATAAATATAATAAGTATATGGATAATATGACAAAATACATCAATGAATATAAAAAATAAATTAACTATATATTAGCTTTAAACCCACTAGTAGAGTTACAATCTGATAAAAGTTTTTAATTGTTTTGTTATCTTTTGATATTGATAGATGAGCTCCAATATAGCCTCCTAAAAGAGATCCTATAATCAGTGAAGGTAAAATTTCCCAACTGATGCTTGCATATGTTGCCAAAGTAATAGCGCCTACAAGATTGTAGAAAAATCCAACAATAATGAGTGTATATGCAATTGCCATCTTATAGGTCATACCAAATATTGTTACCAAGGAAATTGTAAACAATAAACCTGTGCCTGCGGACAGAGAGCCGTTTAGTAAACCTACTAGAAATATTAGCGTAAAACCAATAGTTTTTTTCAGTATGGATCCCGGCATTTTTTTTTCATTTAATCCTATTGTTTTTTGACTAAAGGAATATATAGCAATGGTGATAATAAAAAATCCAAGAGCTAATCGTGCTTGTGTATCTTGAACACCGTTAATGAAATAAGCTCCAATTATTACTGCTGGTAAACCAATAAATAATGATGTCAGAAAAAATTGTTTATTAATTTTTATATTACTAAAAAACTTTATTGATGCACCTACGCCAAGAGCAACCGTTGCTATTTTATGTGACGCTAAAGAAACTACAAAAGGATAATTATACAACATAAGAATAGCTGGAAGTTGTATTACACCAGCACCCCCACCTGAAAATGCAGAAAATAAGTTTGAAAGAAAAGAAATAAAAAATAGGTATAGATGTTCTATCAATTTATGTTCTTCTTATCATAGTACCGATTCCAGCATCAGTGAAAAGTTCTAATAGTAGTGCATGATCAACAGTACCATCTATAATTTGTACATGATCAACTCCAGATGCAACTGCTTCTAGTGCTGAAATTATCTTTGGGAGCATTCCTGCCTGAATAACATTTTTATCTATAAGTTTTTTAACCTTTGATGAATCAATTTGTTTAATTAATTTATCTTTATCATCTAAAATTCCAGTAGTATTAGTTAATATTAGAAATTTTTTTGCTTGTAAAACATTAGCAATTTTACCAGCAACTAAATCTGCATTTATATTATATGTTTTAGAATCTTCTCCAATTCCAATTGGTGCTATGACAGGAATGAATGATGTTGTATCCAATAAGCTCACTACTGTTGGATCTATACTATCTACTATTCCAGTATTTTTAAAATCTATATTTTTATATTCTCCTTCACCAATCATTTTTTTTGCTCTTATTAACCCACCATCTTTACCTGACAAACCAACAGCTTTGCCTCCATTCGCTGTAATAGAGTTGACTATTTCTTTATTTATTAGTCCACCAAGAACCATTTCGATTGTATCAATTGATTTTTCATCTGTAATTCTCATTCCATTGGCAAATTCAGATTTCATATTTAATTTTTCTAGATATGTTGTAATTTGTGGACCACCACCATGAACAATAACAGGATTAACACCAACTTGCTTTAATAACACAACGTCTTTTGCAAAATTATTTTTAAGATTTTTGTCAATCATAGCATTGCCACCAAATTTTATGACAATAACTTCATTTGCAAGTTTTTGTATATATGGTAAAGCCTCTATTAGAACCTTAGCTATGGATGGCGTTATATTTGTATCTTCTCTATAAACTATATCTTTCATATTAAAATGGTATGTTCAATGTAGTATCTACTTCAAGCATTTTTTCTTTCATTATAGACTGTATTTTCATCATAGATTCCTTACTTTGTGCTTCAAATCTTAGGACAATATTAGATGTTGTATTTGAACATCTTATGAGGCCCCAGCCATCATCATAGATAACTTTTATTCCATCTATGTCTATAATCTTAGCATCGTCGAATTTAGCTAATTTTACAAATAATTTCATAAAAGTAAAATGTTTGTTGTCTTTAAATGGTATATTAATTTCTGGTGTTACAATACTTTCAGGTATATTTTGCAAAGATGCTAGATCGCAGTCATGTTTGGATAATATTTCTAAAAACCTTAAGGATGCATACATACCATCATCAAAGCCGGGCCAACGGTCTGCAAAGAATATATGACCACTCATTTCACCTCCCAATATTGCATTTTCAGATGACATTGTTTTCTTTATAAAAGAGTGTCCAGTTCTAGATAATATTGGGACTCCATTATTTTTTAATATAATTTCTTCTAAATGCTGAGAACATTTTATATCATATACAATTTTACTTTCTGGGTTGTCTTGAAGAAGATCATACGCAAAATACATCAGTAATTGATCCGGCCATATAATCTTGGAATCAGGTTTAACAATGATTAATCTATCACCATCTCCATCGTATGCAATACCTATATCTGAATTCTTTTGCTTTATAATTTCTTGTAATTGTTTTAAATTGTTTTCATTCGTTGGATCGGGAGAATGATTTGGAAAGTCACCATTTACATTCTCATTAATTATAAATGTGTCTATTTCAAATGAATCAAAAACTTTTTTAGCTATTTTGCCTGTTATGCCATTACTACAATCTATCGTGACTTTTAATTTACTAGATATTTTTAAATTTTTTTGTAAAACGTTTATGTAATCATCAATTATTTCATCATTTTTATTAGTAACACCTTTTGTATTACTTAAACTAATCGTATTATTTATTATGTTTTGTTTAATTTCCTGTATATGCTTACCAAAAAGAGTTTTATTTTCTAGTACTATCTTAATTCCATTATAATCTTTTGGATTATGACTTCCTGTTATCATTAATCCATTTGCGATGTTTAGAAACTTAAGAGAGTGATATAGTAAAGGCGTTGGAAGCATCCCTATATCAGTAACATCTATTCCTGTATCCAATAAACCAATTATAAGATTATCTTTTAAAGATGGACTTGAGTTTCTCCCATCCATGCAAACTACTACTCTCTTTTGATTGGTAGATGCAATTTTAGTCCCTATTGATTGACCGATAAGTTTATATGTTTTTTCATTAATTTCGGTAGGATATAATCCTCTTATATCATAAGCTCTAAAGATGTTATCGCATATAAAAGACATTAATAAGTTTATGATGAATTTAATCCATCACTACCTCTATCTTTAGATTTGATAATTGATAATTTCTTTTTATATTCTTTTGATATAAAAGATAAAATCTTTTTCGCTATTAGAATTTTTTTATCTTTTTGAATATGATATTTCTCATTTTTTGAAGCGATTATCACTTCATTGGAATCATTTTCAAAACCAATATTTTTTTGATGGTTTGCTATATTCCCAACAATAATATCTATATTTTTGTCTTCTAATTTATAGAGCATGTTTTTATCGAGATTTTCTGTTTCTGCGGCAAAACCTATGATAAAGAGATTTTTGTTATCTTTAGAAATTTTTTTAAGGATATCGATACCCCGCGTGAATTCTATCACCAAATTTTTATTAGATTTTTTGAATTTAGTATTTGAACATGCAGATGGTCTATAATCAGCAATTGCAGCAGTTGAAATAAAAATATCTTTTGATTTAACCTTATTTTTAACAACTTCAAGCATTTCTTCTGATGTTTCTACGTATGTTGTCTCTATATCTTTAATAGGTTCTAATTTAACCGGACCAGATATTAATTCAACATTAGCGCCCATTTCTTTAGCTATTTCTGCTAAAGAATATCCCATTTTGCCAGAACTATAATTACTGATAAATCTTACTGGATCAATTGGTTCTCTTGTAGGGCCCGCGGTTATTAGAATATTAATATTAGAAAAATCTTTAGTGTTAGATGATTGAGATATATGCTCGAGTATTGCATCTGGACTCATTAATCTTCCATATCCAGTATCGCCACAAGCATGTATGCCATAATCTGGTCCTATAATAGAAATATTTGTATTTACAAAATTCTTTATATTTTTTTGTGTTATTGGGTTATTCCACATATTTGGGTTCATTGCTGGAGCAACAAAAATTTGCTTAGTAAATGCCAAGCAGATAGTTGATAGTAAATCATCACCATATCCATTAGCTAATTTATTAATAAAATTACCAGTGCATGGCGCAATGAGGATGATATCGGCCCATTTGGCAAGATCTATGTGTGTAAAATTAGTAAGATTTTTGCAATTTTCATCATCTGTTATAACTGGATTATTAGATATGCACTCTAGTGTAGTTTCAGTTATAAATGAAGTAGAATTTTTTGTCATAACAACTTTAACATTACAGTTATTTTTTTTAAGCATACTGGCAATATCAGCTGCTTTATAAGCTGCTATGCTTCCAGTTATTCCTAGCAATATATTTGTTTTAATCAATTTACTCATAGATGTAATATTTTAGTAAAATTAATGAGTTTTATTATCTACAGTTTTGATTCTTCAATCAAACAATTTATGAGTTTTCTTATATGTTGTTTTTTATGATTACTCGTGATTGTTATTCTGATTTTATCGCAATTTTTAGGAACCGTTGGGTATCTGATTGCTTGTACGAATAGTCCTTTTTTTAATAGTAATTTATGAACTTTCATGACTTTTATTGGATTTCCAATAGTTATAGTTTGTATAGGTGTAATTGAATAATTTATTTTAAGACCTGAATCAAGTGCATATTTTCTAAATAAAGATATATTTTCATACAATCTATCAAAATAATCATGATTCTTAAGAATCAATTTAAGACTTGCTCTAGTTGCTTCAGCAATAGAAGCCGGCAGAGATGTTGAATATATATATGGTTTTGAATTTTGAATGAGAAATTGAATTAAATCCTTTGATCCAGCAATGAACGCCCCAAATGTACCAACAGCTTTGCCAAATGTTCCTATATATGCATCAATTTTTTTGGGATTTATATCTTGGAAACTACATACATTAGGCAAAGTATTTTTTTTTCTTATTTTATCCATAACACAAAAACCATGCGCATCATCAACAAATAATAAAGATCCATATTTTTTTGAAATTTTATGAATATTTTTTATGTTTGATATGTCTCCAGACATGCTGAAAACAGATTCTGTAAAAACTATTTTTTCTTTATAGAATTCATTTTTTTTTAATTGATTATTTAAATCTATTTCAGATAAATGTTTATACCTAACTAATTTAGTACTTGATAATCTTGAACCTTGAATAATTGAATTATGATTTTCTTTATCTTGTAACATCACTATATTTCTTTCTGCTATTGCATTTATTAAACCTATATTAGCAAGGTATCCAGAATTACATATCAAAGCTGATTCGAAACCAAGATATTCTGCCAGTTCATTTTCAAGATATTGATGCGCAGATGTATACCCGCTTATAAGTGGTGAAGCACCTGATCCAATTCCATATTTGTCTATACCTTTTATAAAAGCCTTTTTTATTTTTTTATTGTTTGCTAATCCTAAATAATCGTTGCTTGCAAAAGAAATATATTTTTTTTTGTTTAATTTGAATAATACATCTTGAGCAGAATTTGCTACTAATCTCGTTCTATAATAACCAAGATTCTTATATTTTAAATTTTTTTGTGAAAAATTTGCCACTAACTAAATTTATACGGTTCTTATTTTCAGTTTATCCAGCAATAATTGGTCATGGATTTCAGACGCGTTTTTAGCTGTGAGTAATTCATCTCCATAAAAGATCGAGTTCGCTCCAGCAAAAAAACATAATGCTTGCATTTGATCATTCATTGAATCTCTACCAGCAGATAATCTTACATATGATTTAGGCATTACTATTCTTGTTAATGCTATTATTCTAATAAAATCAAATTCATCAACATCTGCATTTTCAAAAAATGGTGTCCCTTTAATTTTAACTAATTTATTAATAGGTACAGATTCTGGATGTTCTTTTAAGTTACCTAACACATGAATCAATTTTATTCTATCTAGTTTTGATTCACCTAATCCAATAATTCCCCCACAACATACTTTAATACCCGCTTTTCTAACACATTCAAGTGTATTTAATCTATCCTGATATTTGCGTGTTGTTACTACTTTGGAATAATATTCCTCAGAAGTGTCTAAATTGTGATTGTAATAATCTAACCCTGAAGCCTTTAACTTTGTCGCTTGGTCTATACTTATCATACCTAATGTTACACAAGTTTCTAAATTTAATTTTTTTACTTCTTTTATCATCTTGATGACTTTTTCAAGATTATTGTCTGTTAAATTTCTCCATGCTGCCCCCATGCAAAATCTTGTTGCCCCATGACTTTTTGCTTTTTTTGCTTGATCAATTATTTCTGATAATGGTAAAGTTTTTTCTCGTTCTAGATTTGTATCATATTTAATGCTTTGTGAACAATATTTGCAGTCTTCTGGGCAACCCCCTGTTTTAATTGACATTAGTGTAGATATTTGTACTTCATTAGGATCATGGTAATTTCTATGCAACTGATGCGCAGACCAAAGCAAGTCATTAAATGGTTCATTATATATTTCTTCTAATTCAGAAATTGTCCAATTATGTCTTATTTCTTTCTTATTCATAATTTATAGATAATTAAATATTAGACCAAAAGTTATAATTAATCCAAAGATATTATTGTTTTCAAAAGCCGCTATACATTGATAAGGTATTCTCTTTTTCGCAAGTGTATTTTGATAAATAATATTTAATAAACTTATTAATAAGAAGATATAAAAAATAATTTGAAAGTTATTTATGAGTCCAATTATTGTAAATAATAAAACCACACAGAAATGAAGATATAAAGAATATTTGATATCATTGTCACCAAAAAATATTGCAGATGATTTAACGCCAAGTCTTATATCATCCTGCTTATCTGCCATAGCATAATATGTGTCGTACACTATAGCCCATAGAATAGTAGTTAAATATATCAGTAGACAATTTATATCTATTTTCCCGGTTTCTAATATATAAACCATCGGTATACTTGAGCCAAAAGCAAGACCTAAAATAAGTTGTGGTAATTTAAAATATCTTTTAGCCAGAGGATATAAGATTAATAGTGCAAATGAAAATATTGCAAATAATAAAATTTCTAGGCCTAACATTAAGAGTAAAATAAAACAAAAAATTACTAAAAATAGAAATAATATAATTGCCTCTTCATTTGTTATGGATTGATTCGCTAATACTCTATTTTTAGTCCTACTAACTCTTTTATCTATATTTTGATCAAAATAATCATTTATTATACAACCTGCAGATCTAGTTGCTATTACACCAAAAATAAAAATTATTAAATAATATATATTTGGATTTCCTGATGTGGCAATTAAAAACGCCCAACCAACAGGCCAAAAGAGTAAATAATATCCTATTGGTTTATCCACCCTCATTAATTTTAAATATAAAGCTAATTTATTAATCATATAGATTAAATTTTTCCATCTAGTCCCATTTGAAAATATTTGTGTATTATAGAATCTTGCTTCTCAAGCAACCAATCAATATCTGGTTGATTGTTCATAGCTTTGTTGATAGCTTGTGTTGTTGCTTTTCTATGTATATCAAATAATATTTTATGATCTAAATTATCGTCTTTTGCAACAGATGGATTTAACCAAACTGACACAATGACGCCTACATCATTTGTTTTTTCCTTTGGGATATCTCCATTTCTAACCGAATCTAAAACGCCATTAGCTATAGCAGCTTGAACAGTTCCCATTAAAATATTTGTATATCTATTATTATTAACTGTAACTTTACTTACCATAATAGTTGCAGGTTTAACCATAATATCTGTATTCATAATAGCCAAGACTTTTGAATGCCCTTTTGCTTGATCACCCAATAAATTTGCAAATGCGGTACCAAAAGGACCATCTAATTCACCTATTATAACTTCAGGTTCTGCCGCAGTACCTGCTGGACCACCGGCAACCAATGATTCACCTACTTTCATTACTATTCTATCAGTCATAAAAATTCACCTACCTTTTGTTTTTTATGACTATAATATATGGTTAAAGTATCGAAAGGAATATTTATCTTATGATTAGAGATTTTAAAAACTATAATCCAAAAATTCATGAATCTGCATACATTGATATGGCAGCAACTATTATAGGAAATGTTACTGTTGGTGAGGATAGCGCTTTTTGGCCGCAATCAGTTGCTAGAGGTGATATTAGTTCTATTAATGTTGGGAGTCGAACGAATATACAAGATGGCTCTATTCTACATGTGACCCATAAAAGTCACTATAGTGAAGAGTTCCCTTTAATAGTAGGAGACGATGTAACTATAGGCCATTCTGTTATTTTGCATGCCTGTACCATTGAAGACACCTGTTTGATCGGAATGGGTAGTATAGTACTTGATGGAGCAATTATAGAATCTGGAAGTATGTTAGCTGCTGGGTCCTTAGTTGGTCCAGGTAAAAAAATTGAAGGTGGTTATTTGTACTTAGGAACGCCAGTTAAGAAAGCAAGAAAACTAACAAATGAGGAAAAAGAATTTTTGAAATATTCAGCTAAAAGTTATGTAGATCTCAAGAATGAGTATTTAAAATTAAAAACCTAAGCTTTTTTTTATATGTGTTGTATCAGGTTTATAATTATTCCAAATTTCATATGATAAAGCAGCTTGTTCAATAAGCATTCCTAGTCCATTGTAAGCTTCTTTAGCTCCAGATTCTTCTGACCACAATTGAAATTTAGTTTTTTGCTTAGAATAAAATAAATCATAGGAAATAGAATCATTCATAAAAATATTTTTAGGAAATATTATTTCTGAATTGATCATACTTATGGATGTTGTATTAATTATAAGATCAAAGTTCATGCCCTCTTCATAGATATTTATTGTTGTATTAGTTTTTATATTATCTAGTATTATAGGAATTTTATTTTTAGTTCTATTCAATATATGTACGGAATTAGGTTTTCTATTACATAATGTAGTTAAAATACTTTTAGCAGCCCCACCAGCACCAATCACAAGAATTTTTTTGTTTTCAACATCTATTGAATTTTTATCAAAATCATTTAATAATCCATCTCCATCAGTATTGTAAGATTTAATTTTGTTATCCTTTTTAAAAAGTGTATTTGCTGATTTACATAATATTGAGCTTTTATCGTTTTCATCTGATATTAAATATGCATTATCTTTAAATGGAATTGTGACGTTCATTCCTATTCCTTCGTTATCAAAAAATAATTTTATATCTTCTTGGAATGTATTTTTTGTGGATAATAATTTTTTATAATCAATTACTTCACCTTGTTCTTGTGCAAATAATGTATGAATTGTTGGTGATAAACTATGTTCTATAGGATTACCTATAACCGCAAATTTTTTCATGATAGCCACTTAGCAGCTTCTTTGGCATAGTATGTAAATATTGCATTTGCTCCTGCTCTCTTCATAGCTGTTAAAGATTCTAGTACAATTTTCTTCTCATTTAGCCATTTTTTTTGACAGGCTGCTTTAATCATAGAATATTCGCCACTAACTTGATAAACAAATATTGGTACATTAAATTCATTATTAATTGCTGATATTATATCTAGATATGGCATTGCAGGTTTGATCATAATAATATCTGCACCTTCATTTATATCTAACTCTATCTCTCTAAACGATTCCTTTTTATTTGCAAAATCCATTTGATAAGTATCTTTGTTTGATTTACCTAAGTTTTTATTAGAACCAACAGCATCTCTAAAAGGTCCGTAAAAATTAGATGAATATTTAGCTGCATAAGATAATATTTTAGTATCTTTGAAACCTTCTTTTTCAAGTTCTTGACGGATGCGTTTAACACGACCATCCATCATATCTGATGGCGCCACAATATCAGCTCCAGCTGAAGCATGGCTGATTGCTTGTTTTGCCAATACATCTATAGTTTCATCATTTAATATTTTGCCTTTCTTATTTCTAATCCCGTCTTGTCCATGTGATGTATATGGATCAAGCGCAACATCACTTATAACTCCTATACCATCAACTTTATTTTTAATTTCATTAATACAATTTTGTATTAGGCCATTTGGATTATATGATTCCTTCCCATCATTGGATTTATTTTTGTCTGTTATATTAGGAAATAATGCTACAGCTTGAATACCTAGATTTTTTAATATCTTAACTTCCTTAATAATTTTATCAATTGACATTCTTGTCATGGAAGGCATGGATTTTATTTTTTGTTTTTTATCTTTGCCATCCATTACAAATAAAGGCTGAATTAAGTCATAGCATGATAGAGATTGCTCTCTAACAAGATTACGAGTAAACTTATCTGTTCTCAAGCGTCTCATTCTAACTTTAGGAAATCTTTTTTTCATTTATGAACTCAACTCTTTTCATTTTAAGAGAAGATGATATATTAATCTATCATGAATTATAAATATAGGTAGACAAATGGCAATATGGTATGAAAAATTCACATTAAATCATGTTATAAGTTTGAGAAATAATAATCTAAATCAGCACTTGGGAATTGAATTTAAAGAAATTGGAGATGATTTCATTTCTGCGACCATGCCAGTTGATCAAAGAACGATGCAATCACGTGGTGTTTTACATGGCGGAGCATCATGTGTCTTAGCGGAATCATTAGGAAGTATAGCGTCAAATTTATGCGTTAACATGAGAAAACAAAAAGCAGTAGGTTTAGAGATTAATGCCAATCACTTAAGACCAGTTTCAAAGGGTAGCGTGACTGGAATTACTACACCCATAAGTTTAGGTAAAAACATACATGTATGGAATATAGAAATTAAAAATGATTTAGATAAAATATGTTGTATTTCAAGATTAACTACTGCGATTGTAAGTTTATCTGATGAAGAATCTGCAAGTAATATTGAATTATTAAATGAAATTCTTAAATAGGATTATTTTTTTATAAATTTTAATAAATCTCTATTATATTTTCTCAATAAATTTGTTTTTAAAGGCACCCATGACACCATTGGAGGGAGAGACATCAAAATTGATTCTGGCCTACCACCTGATTGTAAGCCAAATGTGGTTCCACGATCATATAATAAATTAAATTCCACATATCTCCCTCTGCGATATAGTTGAAATAGTCTATGATTTTTACTGTATTTTTTTCTTTTTCTTCTAGAAATAATTTCATTATATGAGTCTTGGTATGCTAAACCTACGTCAGTTACAAAATTTAAATCATTATCAAATTTTTTTGTATTTAAATTATCAAAAAAGATTCCACCTACACCTCTTTTTTCATTTCTATGTTCTAAATAAAAATAATCATCACATGTTTTTTTTAAAAGTGTAAAATTTTTATTATGTTTTTTGCACAATAATTTAGAATTAGCATGCCATAATTTTATATCTTCTTTATATGCAAAATATGGTGTCAAATCATATCCCCCACCAAACCAAGAACATTTATTGTTTTTGAATTCATCTGTAACAAAAAATCTAACATTAAAATGAGAACATGGGATGAATGGGTTTTTTGGATGAGCTACTACAGAAACACCAATTGCCCTAAAAGATGATTTTTGATTTTTTGATCTTGTTTTAAGAGCTGAATTAGGTAATTTTTTGCCTTTAATAGATGAAAAGTTTATCATTACTTTCTCAAAAACATTTTTGCTTATCATCAAACAACTTGTACCGCCACCACCATATTTATATTTCCACTTAGTGATTTTTTCAGACACACCAGTATCATGTTTGTAAAAATTTTTAATAAGATCTTTATGTAATTGTGAAAATCGCTCTTCCACTATTTTTATATTTTTTTTCATAATTATTTTCTTATGATTTCACCTGTATTCATTATTTCTATAATACTTGGTTTAGTCTCATTCCCAATATCACCATTTACAATAAAATCAATATTACTACCAATAGAATTTATAATTTCATTATATGAGTTGGTAATTTTATCACCACTTAGATTTGCACTTGTAGAAATTATTGGACTTTTATAATTATCACATATGTTTTTAACTATTTTATGGTTTGAACATCTTATTGCTATTAAACCTGTATCAACATCATAAAGCCAGTCTGGACAACTTTTTTTTGCTGGAATTAACCAGGTTTTATGTCCTGGCCAAGATTTAAGTACCTTTTCCTTCAATTTTTCTAAATCTATTAGATTTTTGAAATGCTCAAGTTTCGAACCAATAACAATCATTTTTTTATTCATTGATCTTTTTTTTATTTTATATATTTTTTTCACTGCATATTCATTAAAAGGATTACAACCTAAACCATACACTGCTTCAGTTGGGTATAGTATTATTTTTCCTTTTTTCAAAAATGTTACTGAATCAGCAGGACTACCAGTTTTCATTTTCTGATAGATCTAAATCTTCTTCTTTTTCTTTTTGGTGCATTATCTAACATTTCAATGCACACAGATTCCTCAAGAGATGATGGTTCAACATCTTTAGGAACTTTAACATTCACTTTTCCGTTAGTAACATATGGCCCATAAATACCATTTAGAATTTTTATATTAGATTTTTCAAAAAATTTAATTTGTTTATTTGCATCTAATTCTTTTTTATCTTTAATAAGTCCTTGTGCCTCAATTTCTGTTATTTCAAAAATATCTTTATCTCTAACAGACACATTGGTATTTCCGCATTTTATATATGGACCATATGGGCCTATGTTTATTAATATATCTTCATTTTCGAATAAACCTATCTTTTCAGGCAGATTGAACAATTTCATTGCATCATCTAAAGTTATGTTATCAATATTTTTTTTAAGTTCTGGTGTTAGTGCGGCCCATTTAGGTTTTTCTTCATCCTCTTTTGTACCCATCTGAATAGTAGGACCGTACTTTGTTAATCTTACTGTTACAGGTCTTTTTGTTTCAGGATGAATTCCAAGGTTTTTTAATTCTCTTTGTTCGGAAATATCTACTGTCTCTTGCTTATTTAATAAGTTTGTTCTGAATGGTTCATATGTTTCTTTAATACAATTTTTAAAATCTTGTTCTCCTCTAGAAATTTTATCAAGATCATCTTCTAATCTAGCTGTAAATTCAAAATCTACTAAATCGTTACTGAAGTGTTCAGTTAAAGTTTCACAAACTACTTTTGCTAGAGCAGTTGGCTGGAAATTACTCTTATCTGGATCTATGTAATTACTTTCCATAATTTTTGAAATGATAGTGACATAAGTTGACGGTCTTCCAATACCGAGTTCTTCTAGAGCAGCTATTAAGCTTGCTTGGTTATACCTAGGTGGCGGCTGAGTAAATTTTTGTTCAATATTAACATTTTTTAATGAGAGG
>CEUZ01065841.1_pt1 | contig 39396 bp, 35 predicted proteins | sample 361511 | NCBI WGS metagenome assembly CEUZ01 (sample SAMEA2622822, study PRJEB7988) | marine metagenome | biome: marine biome (ENVO:00000447); feature: surface water layer (ENVO:00002042); material: "saline water (ENVO:00002010), including plankton (ENVO:xxxxxxxx)" | depth 5 m | reverse complement strand
AATCTTGGATTAGATTGGGTTATGTCATGGAAACTATGACTGAAACAATGGGAAGTTTCAGTAGAAGGGGTGGGATATTGGATGTATTTCCGGTCGATTCGGCTTACCCATACAGGATTGAACTAATGGGTAACGAAATCGATTCTATCCGACGATTCGATCCAGAAAACCAACTTTCATTGGATAAGGTCGATTCAGTCCAGATTTTCCCAGCTAAAGAAACACTTCCTTCAATGGCAGAGGATCGCAAGTTTAGAAACCTGATGCAAAATATTGATATGTCGAATTGTACTGATCAAGTAAAACAACGATTCGATGAAGAAATCAATTTATTACACAGAGGCTCTTATATTGATAATAGCGATTTTTATTCTGGGTTATTTCAAGATGGTTCTGTTTTTGATTATCTACCAGATAAAACCATAGTAATTAAAGTTAATAGCAATGAATTAGATAGAGTGCAAAGTGACAGGGATGAACGTATTTGTAAAATACGTAGAATTAAAGAAGACCGTGGAGAACTTCCTCTTCATTTCCCATCCTCTTATTTTACTGGTAAAGATATTGAAAATTTCGTCTCGAAAATTACACACAACATAGAAATAAATCCATGGGGTGTAGCAGATTTGGGTTTTCAAGATTTTTATCAAATCGAGATTATGAAAACCCAATCGTTTTTTGGTGACTTGAACTCTTTTATGGATAGAATTAAAGACCTTTCTTCCAAGGATCACAGAGTGGTGATTGTTTCTTCGTCCTCAAAGCGACTTTCCGAAATAATCGAAGGTTCAGGATTGGAACTTCAAGGTGATATTAATCTAGATAGTAAACAAATGCTTAAAGGAAATACTGTCACTATTTTGAAGGATACAGGAGGTTTAGCAGACGGGATTTCACTTAGTACTAAATATTTGAAATTTAGTGTATTTAGCGATTCGGAGATATTTGGTATAAGGAAGAAGCGTCGGACTTCTAAGCAACGTTCCACACAAAGAGCTAAGTTACTCCAAGAATTAAAACCAGGAGATTATGTTGTACATGTAGAACATGGAGTAGGTAAATTCATTGGTACAGGGAACGCACAGACCGATAAAAGTGGTCAAGAATACTTGATTTTAACTTATGCTAAAGACGATCAGCTATTCGTTCCTATGTATCATATCGATAGACTCACAAGATATGTGGCCCCTTTAGACCGGCCGCCATCTCTTAACAGGCTTGGTACAGAAGAATGGAATAGGACAAAGAAAAGAGTTGAAAGAGCTACTAATGAGATGGCGGGTGAATTGTTGTCTCTTTATGCTTCTAGAGAATTGCTAGGGGGGTATGTATATCCAGATGATACTCCATGGCAAATTGAACTCGAAGACTCTTTTCCTTATGAAGAAACGGATGAACAAAACCAAGCGATAGCTCATGTTAAGGCTGACATGGAAACAAATAAGCCTATGGATCGACTTATTTGTGGGGATGTAGGTTATGGTAAAACAGAAGTGGCTTTAAGAGCTGCATTTAAGGCGGTTAATGCTGGGAAACAGGTCGCGATTCTTGTCCCAACAACAGTTTTAGCCCAACAGCATTTTGTTACATTTACAGACAGACTGAAAGCCTTCCCTGTATCTGTAGAGGTTTTAAGTAGATTCCGAACTGGAGCAGATCAAAAAACGTTGGTTAAATCATTGGCTTCAGGTGCAGTCGATATTTGTATAGGAACACATAGATTGCTGCAAAAGGATGTATTTTTCAAAGATCTTGGATTAGTAGTTATTGATGAAGAGCAAAGATTTGGAGTTGCCCATAAGGAACGGCTTAAGGAAATGAGAACTGAAGTAGATGTTTTGACTCTTACTGCCACACCTATACCGAGAACACTACATCTATCTTTAGTGGGGATAAGAGATATGAGTATGATCACAACACCTCCAGAGAATAGATTACCCATAAAAACTTATGTATCTGAGTTCGGAGATGATTTGATAATTGAAGCAATAAGGAGAGAATTAGATCGACAAGGTCAAGTCTTTTTTGTTCATAATCGGGTCCATAACATCAGTTACATTGCTGATTATATTCAAAAACTTGTACCGGAAGCACGGATAGGAGTTGCTCACGGGCAGATGCAAGAAAAGGAACTTGAAAAAGCAATGCTGGAATTTGCCGAAGGTTTAAAGGATGTTTTAGTTTGTACTACTATAATAGAATCAGGTCTTGATATACCTAACGCTAACTCAATGATTGTAAATCGAGCTGATACTTTTGGCCTGTCTCAACTGTACCAGTTGAGAGGTAGAGTTGGCCGTGGTGCCCGGAGAGCGTACTCTTATCTTTTGATTCCATCTGATCGTAACATCCGTGAAATTTCGGAGAAACGATTAAAGACTATGTTAGAGGCAAATGAATTGGGAGCCGGTTTCCAAATAGCTATGAAAGATTTGGAAATTAGAGGAGCAGGTAACGTACTAGGATCAAAACAAAGTGGGCATATAGCTTCAGTTGGTTTTGATTTATATACCAAATTACTGGAAGAATCGGTCGAAACTCTTAGGGAACAGTCAATAAGGACTGAATCTCTTAACAATATTGACAACTTTGACGAAGAAGGCTTAGTTAAAACAAACAATAAAGATGTTCAATACGGTACTAGTATTGAAATTGATATTCCAGCTAACATCCCAACGAATTATGTGGGTGATTTATCTTCCCGGTTGGATCTTTACAGACGCATTTCTGTCGCCGATACACCAAGTTGCTTAACTGATTTACTCAATGAAATGCAGGATAGGTTTGGTATTATCCCTTTACAAGTTGTAAATTTGATTACCTTATCGCAATTGAGGATTACAGCTTCTAGTATTGGAGTTGAAAAAATTTATCGTGAACGAAACAAAGTAATTATTAAGTTCCATCATGACATCGGTTCTAGTAGAAATATTTTGATGAAGATTCTTGGTTCTAAGGTTAGAATTGGAAATAACCAAATATATTTCAATGTTGAAATTAATCAAGACAGGTTGGATAAATATCTTATTACTATGATCGATAAAATTTCTGATTTTATGCTTGGGTTACCTGTAGAATTTAAATCTAACTCTTAAGCGCCGAATTTATATTTTTCGAATTAATATAATACTGTTTTTATTGGATTGATTTATTATTCAGTAACTTCTATCCTATTTTTATCTAGTATGGGTGATATTTTTAAATGAGAGATAAACTGTTTGCTTTAGACGAGAATAATACTCCAATTGGTGTGGCTATTATTGGTTGTGGCAGATTTGGTTCTATGATGGTCTCTCAAATTATGAGGGCTCCTGGGATGAGTCTATCTGTTATATGTGATATTGATATCGAAAAAGCTAAGGCATCTTTAGTTTTAAGTAGTGGAGGCTCAGCCGATTTTATAACTACTACTACATTATCTAAAGCCAATCACGAAATTGAAAATGGCAGAATTGTTGTTACAGAAGATGTTGATGTAGCAATACAGTCAAATGTTGATGTTATTGTTGAAGCAACTGGAAATCCTGATGTGGGTTCACGAAACATTTTCAATTCAATAATGCACGGTAGGCATGTAGTTAATGTTACTGTCGAAGCAGATGCTCTTGTAGGACCTTTCCTGAAAAAATTAGCTGATAAAGTTGGCGTTGTCTACTCACTGGTTTATGGTGATCAGCCGGGAAATATTGAAGAACTTTATGACTGGGCTCTCAGTAATGGGTTTGAAGTTATTGCGGCTGGGAAAGGGACTCGTTATATTCCTGAATTTCGCAAGGGTAACTATGAACAAGCTCTGTCGAGATATGGGATTGATAATGACGAAAGTTCGGCATCTGACCTTAACCCTCAGATGTATAATTCTTTCCAAGATGGAACAAAATCTGCTATTGAAATGTGTGCCGTTTCAAATATGACTGGATTGATACCAGATATTCCTGGAATGCACCAACCTTCTGCAGGAATTGATGAAATGATCCAAATTTTGAGGCCGGTTGAAGATGGTGGAATCTTGAAACAAAGAGGAGTGGTGGAGGTAGTGAGTTGTATTAGATCTGATGGTTCGGACGTTCCAAATCCCATGAGATGGGGTGTCTATGTAGTTATCACAACCGATAGTGATTATTTATTGAGTTGTTTAAGCGACTATGGAGTAATTATGGATGATATGGGCAAATATGGTCTCATGTATAGGCCTTATCACTTAGTAGGTATGGAGGCACCAATTTCAATAGGTAAAGCTGTTATTTATGGAGAGTCCACTGGAGCTCCAATTATGTCTATTGGAGAAGTTGTTGCTAAAGCTAAAAGAAATTTGCAAGTGGGAGATTTACTAGATGGAGAGGGTGGTAATAGCGTCTTTGGTGAGTTAGTAGAAAAAAAACATTCTGTTAATAATTGTTTTCTTCCTATTGGTTTAACAGATAAAGCTCGAGTTATAAGATCGGTTGATGAAGATTCAAGTTTGACTTACGATGATGTTACGCTTCCAGAAACTTTCGTAGGTAATCTTCTAAGATTGCATACTGACACATCGATCTAAGCTGAATAAATTTCATGTAGAAATTGTTTTAGATAAATTTTCTGGAAACTACACAGTTCCGTCTATGATTGCGTCAATTAAAACGGGACCGCCATAATTAATAGCATCATTAATCGCTGGTTTAATTTTCGATGGATCGGAGATTTTTTGACCGTGAACTCCCATACCTTCAGCCAAATCAACAAAATTAGGCCTTATAGGAAAATCCATTCCTATAAATTGGCTTTCCGATTTTTCTTCGTTCATTACGTGGTTTTTATATAAATTCATGTTTAATTTAAGTATGCGGTAAGTCGAATTGTTACAAATCACATAAACGATTGGGAGATTTTCGTTGGCAGCAGTCCACAATCCTTGAATTGTCATCATTGCACTTCCGTCTCCAATAATGGCTACTACGGGTTTATTTGGATTAGCTAACTTAATCCCTAACGCGCCCCCAATGCCCCACCCGAGAGCTCCACCTCTCCCACCATAAACACTATCAGGGTTTTCAAAGTTGAAGGCATTTAGCAGTGCTGTTCCAGATGTGACAGCATCATTTACTATAATCGTTTCAGTAGGTACAGAAGCAGCTATATCTGTCATTAATCTTTCGGCTGATATTGGGCTGGATCCCCATCGGTTTTTCACCAATTGTTTCCAAGAGTTTGTTAGCGAATTTTTAGTGACAGCAATTTCAGTGTTACGTCCTCTAACTTCTTCTCGATATGTTCCGGATATTGTATTTTCAATTGCTGGGATGAGTTTTATTAAAGTACTTTTTGGATCTGAAGTTATTCCAATATCTGTAGGCAGATAGGTCCCAACCCCTGAAATATCCACATCGATATGTACAAGTTTTGTTTGCTCAGGGAAGAATCGCAAATCAGGTTTAGAGAACATGTAGTAACCCGAATTCAGCTTCCCAAAAGCAATAATAACATCGGAGTCAGTAAACAGTTGGTTTGTTTCTGGAAATCCTAACCGGATGCCTCCGAGGTATTGAGGATGAGTTGATGGGAAGTTCATTTCTGAATAGATAGAAGAATAAACGCGCGCCCCTATCATTTCAGCAAATTCAGTCAATTCACTGGTGGCACGGGATTGGGACACACGATCACCAACAATAATTATCGGTTTTTTCGCTTTTGTAATGAGATCTACCATTTTTTCAATTGACTCTTGGTCGGGCATGTTTAGAGAACTATTTTGAGGGGAAGGATATATGTCCATTTCACCAGTGTGGTCAAGTGAATTTGCTGAAAATGCTACAAAAGTTGGTCCTGTAGGAGGCGTTTTTGCTTCCATAAAAGCTCTTCGAATCAAAGAGGGTATTTGTTCAGGATGAGTCGCTTCTTCAGAAAATTTCGTAAAAGGATCTGTCATATCAGTTAATTTAGTCCTGCCCCTTGCTGACTCCCTTATATCTAGGTTTCCTGCAGTCAGAACCATAGGGGTACCACCCTCTTTCGCGTTATGTAGCAGGCTGAGGCCATTTGCCAGTCCAGTTTCTATATGGAGGTTCACAAATGACGGTTTAAGGGTTGCACGAGCATAAGCATCTGCCATGCCCATTGCCACACCTTCTTGCATGACAAGCTTGTATTTAATTTGAGGATACGATTCCATTTCGTCCATAATCGCTGTTTCACTGGTGCCAGGATTTCCGAAGATATATTCAGTGCCTTCAGCGATCAGTGCTTCCATCAGAGCTTTTTTACCAGTCATTTTAGGCATATTATTGTCCTCATGATAAATTCAAATGTTGTGTAGATAAGTAGTACTTTATATCAAAACTTTTGATTTCACCCTAATACAAAAAATGTATTATTTGGTAGCTAGAGCATCGTCTAGATTATCTTGCCATTGGTTTTCGTTGCGTCGACGTTTATGCCCAATCAGCGCATGTGTAAGTACCAGGATGGATACTGCTGCTATGCCAAGGGCCATTGATGTGTCCCCGCCGTATGTAATTATCAAGGCAATTAGGGTTGGGTAACAGATAACGATTCCCATCAGTGACGTATACGGTAATCTTTGCCCGCCTAAGGATACTAGTATCCCTAAAGTTATTGATATTGATCCAAGAACTGGAAACATCGCTATTGTTGCACCACCAAGGGTTGCCAATCCATCTCCGCCCTTAAACCCTGTGAATAAAGATCGCCAGTGTCCAAATACTGCTGCCGCGGCGGGTATAACGAACCAAGGTTCTTCCAGCCCTAGGTATTTTGATATTAGAACTGCCATAGCACCTTTTACAAGGTCACCAAGGAGTACAAATCCAGCGGGGATTCTGCCAACGGTATGCATTACGTTAGATGCCCCAGGAAGTCCATTTCCTGTCTCAAATATGTTTATACCTGATCTTTTGCTTATCAGGGCTGCAAGAGGTATTGATCCTAATAAGTAACCGAAGATTGTAGACAGTAGTATAGAAGCTAAAAACATTGGCATCCCATGTAATCTATCATACTTCAGTATACCCTAATACGTGGTAAATATTTGTATTCGAGTAATTATATCTAGCTTCTCCAGTTAAATCCACAGTAGATTATCAGAAAATATGGTTGTTTACACCTCATATTCTTGCCATTCACCACTACAACCATAACCTTTTCTTACATGCAAAATAGATTTTTCTGGTTCGGCGATATATCCTGATATAGAATGAAGATTTGAACCCCCATGGCGGCAAATGGAAGTTTCCTTTTCTTGGTGATCAGCTAATATTGTTTTAAGTGTATCCACGGAGATAGTTCCTGAATATTGATTAACTAGAAATTTCATACGTTCTAGACGATTACTTGAGTCGGGAAGAGTATTTTCTTCGTACCTTAAAAAATCTTTACTAAGATAGTGGTTTGTATGTAATTTTATGTCTTTTGAATCGAATCTGGGTTCAGAAATTTTTTCAGGCATAACTTCCAAGTCAGCTAATTTGCCTTTTCGGTCACAAATAATTATATTGGCTGCGGAACATGTTCTGTTTTCAGTTAGCAATTTTACACATTCCTCGGTTGAAGTTTTTTCCAGCATAATCCGTTTTAATGGGTAATGAGGAAGGCCTCTTTGCCATCTGAATCCGTAAAGAGCATTTGCAAAATGTGCAACACCATATTCATTAAGCCCTGAATACCCTAGTTGACCTGCAAAAGTAAACATTAAAGCTCTCGGTCTTCCGTCCGTAGGTTTTACGTGAAGTAGTATCGCGACATCGGAGTATCCTGATTCTAGATCTTGGTTTTGGCCTGCTAGTGGGAATCCTGATGCTGTTGCTGAACCGGTAACGGCGAACGCTGTACAGCCCCCTTCGCTTATTTTCGATGCTTCCGCACGAGCTTGGCAGAGTACCGCTTCTTCAAAACTAATTGATGCGCCTTTGGCCAGCCCTTTGATTTCTTCAAATAACAATGGGCTAAGGTTTTTTATTAATGGAGCGAAGATCATGGCATTATGGCATAATAGGTCTCGTTTTTTCCCAGTCAGATCTTCTATCCAATCAAGATATTTATGGATTAAGATTTTTGCCTGAGATCCATGCTGGTATCCCATTTCAAATGAATTGCCTTTGACTGAAATTAAAGGGAAATGAGTGTCATGATTAAAATTCATCAGGCAATTATAACAACTGTATCAATACTACTCCCATCTTAATTTGAGTTTTAAATACTTAATGTAAAGATATCGCTTAGCTTGTGTTGATCAGAGTTAATTATAGTCAGGAATTACAACGGGCTTTCTGGTAACAGGATGGGAAATAACGTTGACTTTTGTTTTATATGTCAAAAATATGTTTTGTTCAGTAATTACTTTTTCGGGTGACCCCTCAGCAACAATTTTTCCGTCTGAAATCATGATAATACGGTTGCAATATTGTGCTGCTAGAGATAGGTCATGCATAGTCAATAAAGCAGCCAGATTTTTTGTATGGACTGAATTTGAAATAGTATTCAGAATTACCTTTTGATTCGCTATATCCAAATTTGATGCTGGTTCATCTAATAGTATTACTGGAGATTCCTGGGCTAATGCCATAGAGATCACAGCTCTCTGTCGTTCTCCATCAGATAAAGTGTCTAAAATTCGGTGGGCTAAATTGTGTATATTGGTCATTTTCATAGCAGAATTAATTATCGTGCTGTCACTGGAACTGCTCCACTCAAAAAGTTTTAGGTGAGGATTACGCCCCATAGATATCAGGTCAAATACAGTGATTCCAGAAGGTAGATTTGGATTTTGAGGAACGACTGATACCATTCGGGCTAATCTTTTTGATTTCAACGATCGTATGTCATGCCCATCGATTAAAATCCTTCCAGAATCTGGTGAATATACACCGCTAATTAGTCGAATAAGCGTTGTTTTCCCAGACCCATTGGGCCCCACCACACCAATAATGTCGTTTGACTCTAATTCCATATTGATTCCATCAATAATTTTATGGTTCTTATAACTGAAACATATATTTTCAATTGAGATCATTATGTAGGGTGTCTGTTATACGACTGGAGATAAATTTAACATGGTTTGATCGGCATATTACATATTTATTTTTTTACGTGTAAGAAGATATAAAAAGAAAGGAGCACCGCAAAATGCGGTTACAACTCCGACTGGTAATTCAGTGGGGGTTACTATTGTTCTTGCAATAAGGTCAGCTATTACAAGGAGACCTGATCCTAAAAGCATTGATAAAGGGATCAGTTGTCTATAATCCATTCCCCATATTAATCGGGCTACATGTGGTGCGATAAGACCTACAAAACCAATCAACCCACTAAATGAAACGGCTGCTGCAGTTGTTAACGAAGCAGATATTATTAATATTATTTTTGTACGATCTACATTAATTCCAACTTGTCTAGCGTGCTCTTCTTCAAGTTGCATCACATTTAGTACTCTAGAGTGGATTAAAATAAGGGTAGTGCATGGAATAAAGTACAAAAGAACTAGAAATGTATGTACCCATTGAGCTTTTGAAAAGCCCCCAAGAAGCCAGTTTAAAATGGGTCTTATTTCTGGGTCACTTTGTATCATTAATAGAGCGGTAATAGCGCTTGCAAGAGATGAAATAGCTACTCCAGATAGGATCAATGTTTGAAGGGGTAAGGCATCTGACCGGTGAGCGATAGCGTAAGCGACACTGACTGATATAAGTGCTCCAGTGAACGCCGCAAATGGTAAAAGATTAGGATTTGTCAAACCGGTTACTAGAATTACAGTTGCTCCTAAACCAGCTCCAGAAGATACACCAATCAGGTATGGATCGGCTAAGGGATTACGGAATAACCCTTGATATGCAGCACCGGATAATGACAGAGATGCCCCAACAAGGGCTGATAGCGCAATTCGTGGTAGCCTTATATCCCAAATAATTGTATTCCAAGTCGAAGGTGAATGTTGATCGAGTACGATAAAAGGCGCTCTTGAAAAAATTATCTCCAAAACGTTCATAATTGGTAAGTACACTGGCCCTATACTAGAAGCTATAATAAAGATGATTGTTAGGATTAAAAGCCCGATTGATATTTTTCTCCAGAAATTTACTGGGGTTAAAGGATCTATTTGGTTTTTCTTAAGTTGATTGCCTGAAGATTTTTCCACTTGATTTTTCTTAAGAGTCAGTCTTCGTGTCTTGAATTGTTATTTGAAAAATTTTGGATATACCCATTTTGCTAATATTTCTATACCTTCAACGTAGCGTGGACCGGCTACACTTAGCCTGTCTTCTTCTGGGACAAAGACCTTTTTGTTTAAGATAGCTGCAATATTGGAAAATGCTGGATTTGAACTAATCTCGTCGCCGTATGAGGCTATTATTATATCGGGGTTTCTATCTACAATAATTTCTGGACTCAATTGCGAATAGCCTGAGATATCGTGTGCAATATTAGAAAGTTTAAGTAAATCGAATACACTGCCAATCATAGTATCGGATCCTGGAGTCCATAAAGATCCTTCGTCTTGAAACACCGATACACCCTCGTCAACTTTTAACATAACTTCCTCAATAGATTTAATTCTATTTTCAAAATCTTGGGCTATCTGATTGGAGGCTTGTTGGTTGCCTACTATGTTGCCCCATAATCGGATACTCTCGGGTATCTCCCTGAAATCGTTATGCAATGTTTCCAAATAGAATACTTTCAATCCCAATTTTTCCAGGTCTTCTACAGCTCCTTCAGAAAATAAGAAAACTAGATCTGGATTCAAATCAAGGATAGATTCTTTATTTAAATTATATGCATCGCCTACCTTTGTGATATTACTTGCTTCTGGGGGAAATGAAACGAAGTTGTGAACACCCACTATACGGTCTCCTTCACCGATTGCAAACAATATTTCTACGACAGCAGAATCCAAAGCAACTATTCTTTTGGGCGCTTGATCAAATGTTAGTATTTTGCCGTTGCTATCTACAACTGTGTAAGGGAAATGGTCGGAGTCTTGTGATGAAGATGATCTCGATTGGTTATCTGTATTACAGGCAACCGTTATAACGAAAATAAAGCATGCGAATGCAAGGACCCAAGATATTTGTTTTGTTTGCACTATCATATTTGCCAACCTTTCTTATTATAAAATATAAGATGCTGGCCAAGAGGTTTCTAAAGACATAACAGCGTGATCTAGAGGTAGCTTAAATATGTTAACGGAGTCGGTGGTAATAGGGTCTTTGATCTTAAAAAAATCAGCCCTACTCCACATTCGGGCGCAGAGCTGATGTCCTGATGCCCGTACCCTTCCTCGAAGGCCGTTGACATAAATGAGTACAGTCGATCGGACTCGTTATTTCGGTGAAATATTTATACCCGAATAAACCTACCGCTGCGGGACAGTGCCGGATTTTGACCGGCTTCCTCTGTTAGCCTAGCATTTTTTCTGAGCCAAGCATCTCAAATATAATTATTAAATTGTTTATGTATGCGATCTTACACAATTTCGGTTAATTTGTCTTTATTTAATTCTAAGAATAGTTTATAACAAACGTAAGACTTTCGTTTGACGAGTTTCCTAGAAAATGTAAAATGTAAGTTTAAGAATTGGTATGGAAAAAATATAGTTATAGAACTATAATACACATTATATTATTGTAAAAAAATGAAGATATACCGTTATACATCTGACTATGGTTTCAATTGTGCACATTTTAGTGAGGGCACAGTTATTAATAACAGCCACATAATTCGAAGAATGTCCGAGCTTATTGATATTTCTACGTAAGAATTTAAATCCACCTAGTTAATTGGAGGGAGATTTATGGCAACCAAAGAGAAAATGAAACAAGAAGAAAAATATACTTCTAGTGATATACAGGTTCTTGAAGGGCTTGAGGCTGTTAGATTACGCCCCGGAATGTATATAGGGACTACAGGGCAAGCTGGTCTTCATCATTTGATATATGAGTTGGTGGACAATGGTGTTGACGAATACATGGCTGGGGAAGCAACTGCAATTTACGTTCATATAAAAGCAGATGGGTCAGTTATGGTAGAGGATGATGGACGTGGCATTCCTGTAGACAAACATAAGTCAACAGGCCTTTCTGGGGTTGAAACAGTTATGACTACATTGCATGCAGGAGGCAAATTTGGAGGAAAAGCATACAGTGTATCTGGAGGGTTACATGGTGTAGGTGCTTCAATTGTAAATGCACTTTCAAACAATTTGGGAGTGAAAGTTTACAGGAATGGTAAATGTTATTCACAGGAATTTGCTAAAGGACAGGCAACAACCTCTTTGAATTCTGAACCATTGACGCCTGACCAAATAGATCGCCATGGAACGATTGTAGAATTTTTTCCTGATGACACAATATTTGAATCGGTTGCGTATGACTACGAAATTTTGACAAAACGTTTTAAGGAAATGGCCTATGTGAATAAGGGATTGGCAATTCGGTTTCGTTGTGATTGGTTTCCAGACGAAGCTGCTGAAGAAACCACATCCGAGAATTCGGAAAGAGATGTAACTTTCAAGTTCGATGGCGGTATAAAAGAATTTGTAACCAATTTAAATGCAAATAGGACCGTGCTGCATGATGAGCCGTTATATATGGAAAAGCAGGTAGATGGAACAATGGTGGAAGTTGCTATACAGTATCATGACGCTTTTACTGAATCCAGTTATGCTTTTGCCAATTGTATTAATACTGAAGATGGTGGCACTCATTTGACTGGATTCAAGTCAGCCATCACGAGAGTTGTTAACGATTATGCAAAAAAACAAGGCTTATTAAAGGAAGGTAATCTAGCCGGGGAAGATACCCGAGAAGGATTGACTTCTATCATAAGTGTTAAGTTACCAGACCCTCAATTTGAAGGACAAACGAAAACTAAACTTGGTAATCCGGAAGTTCGGAATCAGGTAGAAACTGTTGTAGCAGAGAACGTACAAATATTTTTGGAAGATCATCCTCAGGATTCAAAAAGGATCATTGAGAAATGCTTAACATCCCAAAGAGCAAGAGAAGCGGCTCGTAAAGCCAGGGATCTGATTATTCGAAAGAATGCGATGGATGGAGGTTCATTACCTGGGAAACTTGCTGATTGCTCAGATAAAAATCCCGAAAATTGCGAGCTGTATCTTGTAGAGGGAGATTCTGCGGGAGGCACTGCAAAAATGGGGCGTGATAGAGCTTTTCAGGCGATTTTACCATTAAGAGGCAAGATTCTTAATGTTGAAAAAGCCCGCGAAGACAAGATGCTGTCCAATGAAGCAATACAATCAATCACAATAGCGATAGGTGGTGGTCTTGGGGAAGATTTTAACTTAGAAAAACTCCGTTATCATCGCATCATTATAATGACAGATGCTGATGTTGACGGTTCTCATATAAGGACCCTGCTGCTCACTTTCTTTTATAGGAATATGCAGCCTTTGATCGCTTCAGGACATCTTTATATGGCTATGCCTCCTTTATATAATGTCACTCAAGGTAAAAAACAGCAGTGGGCTTATTCTGAAGATGAATTAGATAAAACTCTGAGCGGTCTTACTGGGAAATCGAGTCCTCATATACAGAGATATAAAGGACTCGGCGAGATGAATGCTGAGCAACTTTGGGAAACCACTATGAACCCTGAAGATAGAACATTGCTTCAGGTTAATCAAGGTGATGGTGCGGCAGCTGATGAAATGTTTTCATTACTTATGGGAGATGTTGTGGAGCCAAGGAGAAATTTTATTCAGACTCATGCTCTTGATGTTAAAAACTTAGATGTTTAATGGATGTTATTTTAATATACATCAAAAGCTTGTCTGGTAATTTGATCTTTTCTAGTCCCACAGTCCAGTACTAAAATATCGTTCACCCATGTCGTTGATTACGGTGACAATTTTTCCTTTAGATAAATCTTTAGCAATTATTTGAGCTGCATGGATATAAGCCCCGGAAGATTGGCCAGCAAAAATACCAGATGATGCCAACTTTTTGGACATTCTATATCCGTCTTCTACATCTATATGTATCATTTGGTCGACTATCTTTTGATTGAAGGTATTGGGCTTTATGTGTCCCTGTCCTAGTGGTTTGAGTCCTTCAACTCCGGGCCATTCATCGAAGTTGATACCTATTATCTGAATGTTTGGATCATGCTCTTTAAGTTTTAGACCCACTCCACTAATTGTCCCTCCTGTCCCGACACCTGCAACGAAATGAGTGATATTATTTACTTGTTTCAAAATTTCTTCAGCTGTTGTTTCATAATGTGCTAGCGGGTTATTGATGTTTGAATATTGGTCAGAATAGAAATATTTATCGGGAGCTGACTCGTAAATACGTTTTACTTCACGTATAGTTTCATCATATCCAAGCATTGGATTGGTAAAGGTCAATTTCGCACCGTGGGCTAGAAGTCGTTTTTTCCGTTCTTCGCTAGCATTTTCAGGCATTACGAGTTCCACTTTGTAACCAAGAGTTGCTCCAATCATTGCATAAGCTATGCCGGCATTACCCGATGTTGCATCAAGGATCACTTGGTGTTTTTTGAGCCTTCCTTTAATCACTGCGTCAGTTAGCATTCTAAGGACAGGCCTGTCTTTAATTGACCCTCCTGGATTTAGCTGTTCAAATTTAGCATAAATTTTAGATCCACCTTTAAAGGTTCCTAAATTCAGCTTAACGGTTGGAGTATTACCTATAGCAGCTAGGGTAGGATAATTTGATATGAATTCTTTATGTTCTAAGGGGAAAGTCATATTTATCTTATAATCAAAAAGTTACAGAATAGTATAGCTAAGTAAACCATATTTACTTACTGATTAAATTAGTTAACTACATCTAGTATATATATGAGACAGACTACTAGTCTAGAGAAGCTAATGTACATGATATAGAATTCTTTGGTTAAGTTATGATACGAATCCCGGATTCTTTTTTGAAATTAAAAATAAGAATCGATAGTATCCTAATGGTGATGATTGCAGAATTAGTAAAATTCGAATAGATGAAAATTTAATAACTTTGATACTATAAATTCCTCTTTGTATGAATCAAAGTTTTCTTAGATGTTAAATTTTAAGGTTAAAGGAGAAATATTGATGCAAATAGGTTCTGGCAATCATATCTACACCTGGCATGAAGATTGGGTAAAGACGCCGATAACTATCAGTGCTAGAAAAGGCTGGTCACATCATGGGATCGTAGTTTCTTCAGATTCTGAGATATATATGGGTCACCCAGATGATCCTGTTGTTCAAGTCTTTGATATGCAGGGTAAATTTTTGCGGTCTTGGGATAGTAATTGTACTGATACCCACGGGATGACTTTAGTTAAAGAAGGAGATGTAGAATATATTTGGATAGCTGATAATGGTGCAAAGCGCAGGCCATCAACAGGCTATGAGTATAGTTCAGATCAGAAACAGATTATAGGACAAGTTATAAAGACTTCCTTGGATGGCGACGTCGTTATGAAACTTGTGACACCTCCAGTAAATTCTTACCTAAATGGAGACTACAAGCCTACTTGGGTAGCTGTTAATGAGAACGGTAATGGTGATATTTGGGTCGCAGATGGGTATGGATCTAGTGAAGTACACTGCTTCAATAAAAAGGGGGAATATTTATTAACCATTAACGGTGAAGAGGGTAAACAAGGACACTTCGATTGCCCTCATGCAATTTTCATTGACAATAGAAAAGTTGATCCTGAATTGTATGTAGCGGACAGAAGTAATTCTTGTGTTCAGGTATATGATATGGAAGGGAATTGGAAGCGGGTTTTCGGCAGTGAGTTCTTGACAAGTCCTAGTGGATTTGTGGTGGATGGAGATTATTTAGTTATTGCTGAATTGAAAGCAAGGTTGACTATCTGTGATATAGATGACAACTATGTTGTCGATCTCGGAGATAATGGGGATGTTACAAATATTCAGGGATGGCCTAATTATCATGATATAAAAGGTGATAGCATAAGACCTGAGCTTGAAGAAGGAAAATTTAATAGCCCACATGGTATGGCTATTGACCGGGAAGGCAATTTATTTATTTCAGAATGGTTGATTGGTGGGAGATCAATCAAATTGAAGAAAAATTAGCTGAATTTAGGGACTATACTACTGTTGACATGATTTCTGAGCTACACATATACTGAGCCATGTAAGATATCAATATTAAGAAAGCAGTGATCAGGATTAGTAGGTCTTTAGCTTGGCTAATAGAGAGCCGGAGTAGCTGTGAACCGGTGCTAGAAGTGGAGATTGAATGGACCTGTGAGCTTCCATCTGAAAGTTTCGAACTTTAGGACTGGACGGATTGGCTACCGTTATAAAGGCTCCGGAACGTTGTTCCGATAGAGATACTGTTTTTTCAGTGAAATAGGGTGGTACCACGGAAAACCCCGTCCCTTGTTTAAGGACGGGGTTTTCATTTTTATAGATACCCATTAACCATTGTCAAGTGTAAAAAACTAAAGGAAAGTCTTAAAAAAGATATGAGGACTAAGAAAGAAATCAGGAAACGAGTTTTTAGTGGAATACAACCATCTGGTGATCTTCATTTGGGGAATTACTTAGGGGCGATAAAAGGATGGGTTGAGAGACAAAATGATAAAGAAAACTTTTTTTGTATTGTAGACCTACATGCTATAACGGTACCTCAAGAACCTGAGCTTTTACGTAATCGAACTCGGACAGTAGCAGCAATGTTAATAGCATCCGGACTCTCTCCTGAACAGTGCACTCTTTTTATACAGAGCCATGTTACTGCGCATGCTGAAGGATGTTGGTTACTTAATTGTATTACTCCTATAGGGTGGCTGGAACGGATGACTCAATATAAAGACAAAGCTTCAGGTAAAGAGAGTGTTTCTACCGGGCTGCTTGGGTATCCGGTTTTAATGGCAGCAGATATTATCCTCTATGATGCTGATGAGGTTCCTGTAGGTGATGATCAGAAACAACATGTTGAATTGGCTAGAGATATTTCAACACGTTTCAATCATCTTTATGGCGAAACGTTTACTGTGCCAGAACCGGTTATTCCCGAAGTAGGTGCTCGTGTTATGGGTCTGAATGACCCTATGGTAAAGATGTCAAAAACATATTCTCATATTAGAGGTCATTCTGTAGCAATTCTTGATGATCCATCAGAAATTGAACGCTCTTTCAAAAGAGCTGTGACGGATTCAAGTAATGAGATTCGGTTTTCCGATGATTCGTCTAAGTCTGGGGTAAATAACCTCCTAGAAATTTACAGGGTTGTTACTGGTAAAACAAAAGAAGAAGTAGAAATGGATTTTAGGGACGCCAGGGGGTATGGAGATTTAAAAATCAGGGTCGCAGAAGTAGTTATTGAAGAGTTACGCCCAATTCAAGAAAAATATCAGGATTTGATCGATGACGTATCTGAATTGGACTCTATATTAGCTAGAGGAGCTGAACAGGCAGAGTCTGTGAGTGGAGCCAAACTTAATAAAATAAAGGACCTCTTTGGCCTGGTTTTGCCATCACCTTTAGGTGCACGATGATTGCTATTGAACCAAGATCAGATCATGATAAGAAGTTTCTAAAATCGGAATAGTTTGCAGGAATAATTAATGTATCAACCATCATTAGAAGAGGCAAGACGTTTATCAAATAATGGCAACTTGATTAATGTTTATAAAGAAATCAGTGCTAAATCTGAAACACCCGTTTCAGTATATTTGAAAATAGCTAAGCCACCGTACTCATTTCTTTTAGAAAGCGCTGAAGAGGATGATGGTATGGGTAGGTATAGTTTCATTGGGACTCAGCCATATAAAGTTATAAGGACTGGTCCATCTGAAAAACTTGGTTCAACAGATCCTTTAATACATGTTCAAAAAGAACTTTCAGATAAGATACCTTCTGGTTTTCCTGATGACCAACGTTTCAATGGTGGTGCAGTAGGGTTTTTATCATACGAAACAGTATCATATTTCGAAGATTTGCCTAGTCCGCCTTCCGATCCATTATTGTTACCTGAGTCTGTTTTTATGATGACCGATACTTTTGTAATTTTTGATCATTTGTTAAATAAAATACGTGTTGTTAGCCAAGCATACATAGAGGATGAAGTAACTATCGCATACCAAAAAGCAGTGTTAAAAATTGATGAAATAGTAAAGCGCATAGAAACTTCTGTGATACCAAATAATACCATTGAGAAGAACTATAGTGGACATGATGTCAAATTCAACATGTCAAAAGACGAATATGAAAGAATGGTAAAAGTAGTCAAAGATTATATATATAAGGGTGATGTAATACAGACAGTAGTTTCTCAGCGTTTCCAACGCCCTATATCGGTTGATCCATTTCAGATCTATCAATCGCTACGGATGATAAATCCATCACCATATATGTACTATATGGATTTAAATGGTTTCCAAATAGTGGGTGCCTCACCTGAGTTGCTTGTTCAAGTAGAAAATGGTCGAGTAGCAACCCATCCAATTGCGGGCACACGACCAAGGGGTGCGGATACTGCAGAGGACATAGCTTTAGAGAATGATCTTTTGGATGATGAAAAAGAGCGTGCAGAACACATCATGCTTGTAGATTTAGGCAGGAATGATATTGGCAAAGTTAGTAAGGCAGGTACTGTTGAGGTTACACAGTTCATGGACGTGGAAAGGTATTCTCATGTCATGCATCTTGTTTCACATGTAACTGGAAGTTTACGTGAAGATTATAATAGTTTTGATGTTTTAAGGGCTTGTTTCCCTGCAGGAACCGTTTCAGGAGCTCCTAAAATACGAGCAATGGAGATAATTGCAGAATTAGAGCCTGACAAGAGGGGTCCTTATGCTGGAGCAGTAGGCTATTTTGATTTTGCAGGTAATCTAGATACTGCAATAACTATCCGTACACTTGTTATAAAAGACGGTGTTGCATATACCCAGGCAGGGGGCGGTATTGTACACGATAGTAACCCGGGAACCGAGTTCGAAGAGACTGTTCATAAAGCTTCAGCTGTACTTCGAGCAATTGAAAATGCGGAAAAGTCATGATGGTATTTATTGGGAAAAAAAATTAGTGGGAGTTCTGGATGATACTCTTAATTGATAATTACGATAGTTTTACTTATAACCTGTATCAATATATGTCAGAACTGGGGGCAGAAATATTTGTTGCTAGAAATGACGATATAACTGTCGAAGAAATAAAGAAACTATCACCAGAAAAGATTGTTATCTCTCCTGGGCCATGTACCCCTGAAAAAGCAGGTATTTCAAATGAAGTCATAGGATTTTTTGGTTCAACAACTCGAATTTTGGGTGTTTGTCTTGGTCATCAGTGTGTAGGTTTTTCTTATGGAGGGAAAGTGGGTTCTGCCGGAGAAATAATGCATGGTAAAACTTCGATGGTACATCATGATGGGCTAGGTTTGTTTCAGGGTATACCGAATCCTTTTGAAGCCATAAGATACCATTCTTTGGCTGTTTATAGGGATGACCTACCAGAAGAACTTGAAGTTACTGCATGGACGGAAAATGGTATCATCATGGGTGTTCGACACAAGACAGATCCTGTAGAAGGTATCCAATTTCACCCCGAGTCAATAATGACCAAGGCAGGGAAAGATATACTAGCTAATTTTCTAGCCATGTGATCCTCTATCAAGACATTCGATCAATGATATTAATAATTAATACATTTTTTGTTTATGCTCTGTAAACATTTTATTAGGCTAATTTGAGGTGATCATCATCTGTGATTAGCTTTTATATTTGTAAAAATAATCAACTAGGGAGTACAAGATGATTAAAGATGCGATTGCTAAGTTGGTTGAAGGTAGGCCGCTTACAGACCAAGAAGCTAGTTTTAGTATGCGAGAAATTATGGATGGTGATGCAAGTCCAGCCCAAATAGCTGCTTTTGTCACCGCTTTAAGGCTAAAAGGGGAAACATTAGAAGAAGTGCTGAGTATGTCTCAGGTGATGAGGGAGAAATCTTTGCACGTTGATGTTGAAGGCCCGGTGATTGACACATGTGGTACAGGTGGTGATGCTTCAGGTACTTTTAATATTTCTACAACCGTTGGGTTGGTAGTTGCGGGATCGGGTACCAAGGTAGCCAAACACGGCAATAGAGCAGCTTCAGGGTCTACTGGGAGCGCAGACGTACTTGAAGAACTTGGTGTTAGCATCCAATTAAGTCCTGAGGATGTCAAGAAATGTATAGAAGAAACTGGTTTTGGATTTATGTTTGCACAGATATTTCATCCAGCAATGAAATTTGCAGCTGCACCTAGAAAAGAGATTGGCATTAGAACTATTTTTAATACGCTAGGTCCGTTAATGAATCCTGCTAGAGCGAACGCTCAAGTTTTTGGAATGGCTGACGCTGGCTTAGCTAACCTAGTTACTCAATTTTTGACTAAACAATCTGTGCATCATGCCTTGTTAGTTCATGGCGAGGATGGGCTAGATGAAATTAGTCTTGCAGGAAAAACAGATGTTTGGGAACTAAAAGATGGTACTGTATCGACATACACTGTTATGCCAGACGACTTTGGTCTTGATGTTATTGATAACCTAGAATTGAAAGTAAAAAGCATTAAAGAAAGTGCTTCAGTGATCAAGTCTATTTTAGACGGGGATTTAGGGCCTCGTAGGGATGTGGTCTTAGCTAATGCAAGTGCAGCTCTGGTCGCTGCAGATAGGGCAAAAACTTTTAGAGATGGGGTTTTAATAGCCAGAGACGCTATAGATTCAGGTCAGTCTAAGAGGGTACTTGATCACTTGATTGAACTTAGTCAAAAACTAAATTGAGTATAAACAAACCAAAATGTGTTGTGTTCGATTTTGACTACACACTAGCGGATTCTTCTATACCTGTAATCGAATGCGTGAATTATGGGTTAAAAGTACTTGGATTACCTGAGGCACGTGATGAGTTGATCCGCTCAACGATAGGTATGGATTTAATTACCACACTTTGTACACTGGCTGGAAAAGAGCATATAGATAAAGGGAAACAATTTATTAAGTTGTTCACGAGTAGGGCGGATCAGGTTATGGTTGATGGAACTGATATGTTCAAGTTTGTTCCAGATGTTTTGAAAACAATAGTAGATAGAAATATAAGTGTTGCGATAGTTTCATCAAAATTTCGTTTTAGGATTGAGTCTATACTAGTACGGGAAGGGATATTGGATTATTTTGATTTTATAATCGGAGGCGAGGATGTTGAAAATCTAAAGCCAGACCCTGAGGGTCTTATTAAAGTGTTGTCAAATCTAGGCGTCTTTTCTGCTGAAGCTATTTATGTCGGGGATAGTTTGATTGACGCTAAGACGGCTAAAGAAGCTAATGTACCGTTTGTAGCAGTACTTTCTGGCGTCACCTCGTCTGACAGCTTTATTTCTGAAGGCTGTGAAATTATAGTTAAAGATATAACAGCGTTACCAACGATGTTGTTTTCTTAGGAGTTGTAACAATATGAATACTGATACTCCGGATATACTGAAAAAGATTGTTGAGACTGAACAGAATGATCTGATAACAAGGAAATCTGAATTGCCCATAGATGAGCTTGAGGATAGGATATTGTCAGGGGAGCGACCATATCCGTTGAATTTTGCAGGAACTCTTATGGGAGATGATATAAGAGTAATTGCAGAGATTAAACGTGCAACTCCATCTAAAGGAGTTTTAAGAGATCAGATCAATCCTCTGGATTTGGCCAATACGTATGCACAAAATGGAGCTGCAGCTGTTTCGATTTTGACAAACAAACCGTTTTTCAAAGGCAGCCTTGAAGATATAGAGCTTGTGAGAGGAACCCTTGATCAATTCAAAATTCCCATTTTACGTAAGGATTTCATTTTTGATCCTTATCAAATTTGTGAAGCCAGGGCATTTGGGGCAGATGCGATCTTATTGATTGTTAGTATGCTACCATCTGCCCAGATAAAAGATTTAATGGATGTGGCAATGCATTACTGGATGCAGTGTTTGGTAGAAGTTCATAATGAAAAAGAACTTGATATAGCAATAAATGCAGGGGCAGATATTATTGGGATCAACAATCGGAATTTGCGTACATTCGATACAGATTTATCTGTAACAGAATATTTGTGCTCCCAAATTCCAGATGGAATAATTGTGGTCAGTGAAAGTGGAATACAAACCCCTGATGATGTAAAACGAGTTAAAGATGCAGGAGCTCATGCGATTCTAGTTGGAGAGGCTCTAATTAAGTCTGATAATCCAGGCGATAAATTAAGGGAATTGGGTTGACTAAATTCAAAATATGCGGATTAAGAGATGCTAGTATGGGCCTAGTTGCTGCCAAGGCAGGAGCGGATTATTTGGGGATGGTATTTGTCCCAGGTGTTCGAAGAGAGGTTAGTGTAGAAACATCTAAGGATATAGTTGAAACCCTTGTGAATAATCTGGGAGATGAAAAACCCATGACGGTAGGTTTATTTGCAGGCCAGCCACTTAATGAAATCAATGATATTGTAAGTTATATTGGTCTGGATTTTGCACAGCTTTGTGGAAATGAGCCAATTGAATATTGTAACAGTGTTTCAATTCCTGTAATAAAACAGGTAAAGATTCCAGAAAACTGTGTGCTAGATCCTCTTTTGAAAGAAATTGAAATTATTGTTTCGTCTGGTCATAAAGTCTTAATGGACAAATATGAACCTGGTGTAGCGGGCGGGACAGGTAAGACATTCGATTGGAATATAGCTAAACTTGTCTCAGAACAATTTGAGATAATTCTTGCAGGTGGTTTAACTCCAACTAATGTTGCTGAAGCAATCAGAAAAGTTAATCCTTGGTGTGTGGATGTTTCTAGTGGAGTTGAATCAAATGGACTGAAAGATTCATCTAAGATTATAGAATTTGCTACTTCAGTGAAAAAATCTGATTAACTTCCCATATAAATTGGTTTTTGACAAATTAGTCATTATTTTTATTGTATTACTAATAATCGAATATAATTCATTCGGGCGAGATATTGTGGTTAATTCCTCAACTATTTGAACTGATTTATATTTTATTAAAACTAAGCGTGCTAAATAATCGTTGTTGACACGGTAGTGTAATTGTTCATACACTGCCCATGGTTTCATTATATTCAATGATGGAGTTTACTTATGGCTAAAATGGAAAGACTTGAGAAGTTAGAAGGTGTGGGTAATGTAAAAATGGTGGAGGCAGAAATTCCTTCACCAGGTAATGATGAAGTCTTAATCAAGGTAAGGCGCAGCCTGATTAGTCGAGGTTCTGAGTTGTTTCGTAGATATGTCATGCCTGGTGCGATTCCACCACACATGATGGGATATTCTGATGCTGGTGATGTAATAGAAATAGGAGATTTGGTAGAAGGGGTGGTAATCGGTGAACGTTCAAATGTTGGGGGACCTCATGCACAATATGTAGTTGGCCTACATGGAAATATACCTGATGGGTTGGATTATGAGGCAGCTACTTTCATAGGTCTGGCAACCAGTTCAGTTATGTGGGCACGCACTACACCAATTAAACCAGGAGATGTTGTAGTGGTATTGGGACAGGGTATAGTTGGGAATTTATATATGCAGGCTGTAAGAGAGAGACTGCCTTCTAAAGTTATTACTGTTGATGCTAATAAATTACGTTGCGACATATCGCAACAATGTGGTGCAGATATGGTGGTAGATGTTTCAAAAACTGATTCCGTTGAATTTGTTATGGATATAACTGAAGGCAAAGGGGCAGATGTGGTTGTTGAATGTGTAGGAGGGAATGCTGGCTTGAAGTCTTTTGAACAGGCTCAACGAATGATGAAGAATGATGGAGTTTTACACTTGATAGCAAAATATCAAGGGGCAAAGGAAGCAGGAGATGGCCTGCTTCCTCTCGATTCCAACATATTCATGAATAAGTTACTGGTGGCAGGAATACGTGTTGATGGTGAAAGATCAGATCATCGTACAGATGCGGCTCAATTACTTGCCCAAGGGAAGATAAATATCGCTCCTATGGTAACTCACCGTTTACCATGGCAGAAGACGGCTGAGGCATATCATATGCTTTACAACAAACCCGATGAGGCTCTTGCGGTAATTTTAGATTGGGATTCATAAATACTGATCAGTTTGGTTTAAACTGAGGATGTCTTGGTTTTCTTTCACGATGTAAATAAATATTATTATCTTTTAAGGGTAGTTCTACCCGTGCTCCACCATTAATATGTGACTGGATACTGGCGAAAATTAGCTCAGTGCTAGCGAAGGCAGACCTCACTCCTCCCTTAGGTTCGTTCCCTGTGTCCAGAGAGTTTACCAGGTCCTCAACGAGACGTAGATTAGGGCTATAGTTTTGATATCTTGGGAAACGCCCTGATACGATTGTTGGTGATTTTTGATAGCCTGATGGCCCTTCCTGTCGTAATTTAAATTTAAATCCGGGCCAGACAGTCAGTGTCCCTCTTTCACAGGAAGCTTCCCATTCCATTTCATGTGGAGATAGAACAGCGTAAGCTGTTACATCGTTCTCAAACTGTATAACACCGTGGCAAACAGGGTCTTCCGTGAGTCTATTGCCCTCTATTTTCCAGTCACCTTCCACGAGTGTCATTTGCACCCATTTTGCAGGTATGTCCCCGTTTAAATAAAGAAGATTATCGTAATAGTGACTTGCTGTATTAAACAGGCCTCCACCGCTAAATACCACTCGTTTTAGGTTCCCAATGTTCCCACTTTCGATTACTTGACGCATCTTGACAAATCCTGGGTGCCATCTTCTCTGGGTCCCTAGATTGAGAAAAACTCTATTTTGTTCACAAACTTCAACTATTTTTTTTGCTTCTTCCATAGAGGCGCAAAGTGCTTTTTCAGCATAAATTGCTTTTACCCCGTGGGAAGCTGCATAAATTATGATTTCAGCTCTGTGTTCAGGCTGGGTTGCAACAGAAATTATGTCTGGTTGTTCATTATCGATCAGGGTTTTGTAGTCTGTATACTGATTTTGTTTTGGGATATTGAACTGAATGCCAACTTCCTCCATTACTTCTGGTCGAATATCTGAACACGCGACTAAATCGGTCCTGGTACATTGTGTGAACACCGCTGTGTGAGCATATGGAGGGACATGGCCAGGAGCACCAATAACTTCGTTATCTATAAATGCTCCCATTCTGCTACAACCAATTACCGCTGATTTATAAATTTGCATTCCTTTACCCTCTGTTTAATCCGATTAATTTAGGTCAGATGTTTATATACCAGTTTTATAAAACAATTAAGATAAAATACTTAATCTTGTCTTTCAAATCTAGGTTGTTTTGATGGTATGCCTCTTTCCAATCGGATAGTACTGTTCTGTAATGGTAGGTTTACACGTTTACCACCATTGATATGAGATTCTATAATTCCAAAAATAAGTTCTGTTGATGCTCGTGCTATACGTGGCCCACACCTTGTAGGTTCTCCTGTGTCAAGAGAGTTAGCCAAATCTTCGATCAATGAAAGTGTGGAACTCTTCCATTCATATTCAGGGAATGAACCTTCTACTAGTTGCGTACGGTCTCTATGGTCACGATCACCTGGGCGACGTATTTTCCAGTTCGATCCGTTTCCTAGAGCTGTAATGACGCCGTTTTCACATACAGCTTCCCATTCTGAGCGCCTTCCTGTGTTTAATGCGTATCCTGTAACGCCATTTTCAAATTGTATTATTCCTTCACCTACCGGGTCTATCGTAATCCTATTGTTTTCTATGTTGTCGTCAGAGTCTCTTAAAAGGCCCTGAACCCATGAAGCCGGATGGTCGCTGTTAAGTCTCATAATTAGATCTAAGGAATGGCTTGCACCGTTAAATAGTGAACTTGTTTCATAGATTGTCAGAGATTTTAGTGGTCCGAGTTCTCCGCTGTCTATGATATCTTTCATGATGTCGAAGCCCCTGTCCCATCTTCTATTGGTACCCAGGTTGAATAACACATCATATTTTTCGCAGGTTTCTACCATTGAATCTGCTTCAGCCATAGATGCTGCCATTGCTTTTTCTGCATAAATTGCCTTTGCACCATGGCTAGCTACGTAATTAACAATCTCAGATCTGGGTTCTGGTTGAGTGGCTACGCTAACAATATCTGGTTTTTCTATTTCCATCATTTCTTTATAGTCTGTATATTGACTTTTTTCAGGTATTCCAAACCTTTTTCCAACTTGAGCCATTACATCTGTCCTTAAATCTGAACATGCGACTAGTGTGGTTCGGGTAGATGCTTCGTAACCTGCTGCGTGTGAATATGGGTAGTAAGAAGATGGTACTTCGTTGTCAATAAATGCACCCATTCTGCTACAACCGATCAAAGCTGCTTTATATGTTTTCATTTAATGCTCCTAACTTTATTTGTTTAAAAATGTGAGATAACAGGATTAATTGCCGGCTTCGTATTTAGGTTGTCTTGGAGCTCTTTCTCTCTTGAGGTAATAGTTGTTGTTTTTTAAAGGCAATTTCACCTTTGCACCACCGAGTAACGATGATTCGATAAAAGCGAAGATTATCTCAGTACTTTTTAGAGCTACTTGTACTCCCCCTTTTACTGCTGAGCCCGTATCAAGCGAATCTACCAGATCGTCCACTATACGTAATGCAGAGCTGCGTGAATCATCGAATTTTGGAAAATTGCTTTGTATAAGCGCTCCTTTTCGTCCAGTATTATCGTCTGGTCCGTTCTTCCTAAGGAACCATTCTTCACCGTCAGACAAAGCTGCAACTGTCCCATTGTCGAGTATGGCTTCATGCTCACTACCTCTATTTGTTTGTAGGCAGTAAGCAGTAACATCGTTCTCGAATTTGATCACTCCTTCAGCAGAAGGATCTTCTGTTAAGTGGTTACCTTCGATCATGCCGTCACTGTTTGTAAGGTTACCTTGAACCCAAAGGGCTTTATGGTCGCTGTTAAGATGGATTAGTAAATCTATCCAATGACTTGATGTATTAAATAAACTGCCAAATGAGTAAGATATGAGTGTCTTTAGTTTCCCCAAATCCCCACTATCAATCACAGACTTCATTGCATCATATTTTTTGCTCCATCGGCGGTTGGTACCTAAGTTGAAAAATACTTTATTGGCCTCGCATGCTTCGACCATTGAATTGGCTTCAGAAATAGATGATGCCATAGGTTTTTCAGCATAAATTGCTTTGACCCCATTGTTGGCAAGCCAAATTGTGATTTCAGCTCTAGGTTCTGGCTGTGTTGCTACACTAACGATATCTAGATTTTCCTTTTCCACCATCTCTTTATAGTCGGTGTATTGCCTATTTTTTGGTATATTGTAACGTTCTCCGAATTTTTCCATCACATCTTCACGAAAATCTGAACATGCTACAAGGTCGACTCTATCATGGGCATCATATGCGGCGGCATGAGACGCAGGCAGTCTCGATTTAGAAAGTCTGCCACTTTCGATTATTTCATTATCAATAAATCCACCAATTCGGCTACATCCTATAACCGCGGCTCGATAAGTTTCCAATTTTTTTCTCCTAACAATGTTTACAATGTTTGATCGGCACTTTATCACAAGCTTGATGAAGAGGCTATATTCGTTTGCCTTGACATAAAGAGCTTTTATATCCTAGTCTGTCGTGAAGATAATCATATTTAGGTCAGGAGTTTTCAATGGGCTATGAATTTGATCATGTACATTTAAAGGCGGTAGATCCCAAGGCAACAGCCGATTGGTATGTTCGAGCTTTCGATTTTAAAATTGTTAGCGATGCAGTCAGAACTTGGGGAGACCGATTTATACGTTGTGAAACCACGGATGGAACAATAGTTAATATCTCCGGGTCGAGGACCGACGAGAAGATGGGTGAACCGGATGCTAGTGCTCACTGGGGATTGGAACATATGGGTATCGCGGTTGAAGATATGGTTTCCGAAATAGAGAGATTGACTGGATTAGGCGCTCAATTGTTGGAAGGTCCAGTTCATGTACCAAATGGACCTACCATAGCTTTTATTAAGGCTCCTGGTGGGGTCAGGGTAGAATTATTACAGCATCCGAGTTAAGAAACGTACTTGATCCAATATAATAATGAACTCCATTTTTCGAAGAATGGTTCGCGCTCTCAGTTTCGACGAGCGCTTGTATCTGGAAATAGCTGGAGATAACACTGCTCTTATTCAATCAGGGACTATAGTCTTACTGGGAGCTGTGGCACATGTGGTTGGCCTTGAAGCTGCCGATCCAAGGTGCTTCATAGTCTTCATTACCCAAAGACTGGTTTGGTGGTTTTTGATTACTCTATTGGTTTTTTTCGTTGGGCATAAAATTTTACCTCCGTTATCTTCCGATTACGGCGCAAATTCTCCTGGGCCGGACCCAATTAAAATTGGAAGGGTACTGGGATTTACGATGACTCCACGCATTTTCCTGATAGCTGCTTCTTTACCGATGATTGGTGTGGTTATTAGAATTATAGTAGTTCCATTTTGGTGGATTGGATTGATGATCATTGCGGTACGAGGTTTATTCGGATATGACGAAGTAACAAGATCAGCTTTAGTTGTAGTGATTGGGTTTGTACCTCTTATGTTTATAGAGCCATTTATTTTTTCTGTAGGTTCGGCAGGGATTTGTTGAAAAATTAGGAGGGTTTTATGACCAGTAATTGTGTGTTCTGCGATATTTTGTCCGGGTCAATATCGAGCGACATACTGTACCGTGATGATTATTGTTTTGCAATCAGAGATATTAATCCAAAAGCTCCTGTACATATTTTGGTGATACCAAATAATCATTTTACTTTTCTCTACGATTTAAATCCGACAGAGCATCCAATGATTGGAGCTATGTTTCAATGTGCAAAGAAATTAGCAGAGGCTCAAGGATTGGAAGACACTGGTTATAGATTGGTTGTTAATCAGGGTAGTGACTCGGGTCAAATGGTTGATCATTTACATTTGCATTTGTTGGGCGGTGAAAATCTTGGTGCAATGAATACTTCGAATTAAAAAAGAGTTTAATGCTGACTCTATGGATACTTTACTAAATTGATTTGACTTAAAGTTAATGATATCTACTAGAGTTCTACCACCATTAGTTCATTCCCCCAAATCACTGGATTATTATATATGCGGGTAATATCAGAGAGCGCTTTTTCTTTTTGGGAAGGTATATCTAGGTTGTCAGCTTGATGTACCAAAACCAATTTTTTAGCATTTGATTCATGAGCCATTTCGGCAGAAGTAATGCTGCCGCACATATATTCCGCCTCTGGAGTGCCTTCTATTTCTTCTTGAACGTATACGCATAGACATACGAGGGTATCGACGTCCATAGCAAGATCTGTAACTGATTTACAAGGTCTTGTATCACCAGTAATTACAATACTGCCTTCATCGCTATCAAGCCGGTAAGCCAGTGAATCGAGCCAGGGTTCCACATGTTCGGCCGGTGCTGCCGTAATTTCCCAGTTTTTTCCATAACAGACCTTTCCAGGTCCTATGTCTTTTACTTTAAATTTGGGAGCAGGTCTTGGTAACTTTCCACCTCGGCTAGTGTGCGCGTTAAGACTGAGAGGGTGATTAATCCGTGCTATCCAGTCATGTGCGAAGGCTCCTTCATGTTCGTCCATAAGACGGTGGGTTAGTTGTTCAGTTAAATTTGGTCCAAAAACTTGGAGTTCATTCTCATCTCCAGTGTGGAGATTCCATCGACTTAATAGAAAACAAGGATAGTCAACGTCATGGTCGAAGTGATGGTGAGTAAAAAGCAGGTAATCAATTTCAACTGGAGTTAGTCCCGCTTTGGAAAGTTTGTGAGTCGTGGATGGTCCACAGTCAAACATTATGTGATCATCTCCTACTTTTATGACGTAGGAAGAACCAAATCTTTCAGGTGATGGAGTAGGGGTCCCAGATCCAAGAATATAAAGTTTCAATTTACTGTCCCTTTTTGTGCATACAACTTTTTAGAGTTACCTATTTAGTCTAGTGTTTATAACGGTGTATTTAGACATGATTATTGCTGATTTAAAGTGAAAGCCTTTTCCGCCAAGTTCCTAACGTCTTTTGGGGGTGGTGTTTTTATCTCATCTTCACATTCAATGGATGTTCCTGCTAATAGGATAGATCTGTTTACCCACCGCCATCCCTTTTTCATACGAGGAAGCCTGATAATCGACTTGCAGAAATATATCATATCTATGTGCTGGTGGTATCCTTGTACAGGATCATCTATATCTTCAAGCATTATTGTGAATGGAGGCATGATAGATTTTGGATATTCCAAATCTAATTTATTGCCTGTAGGTATAATTTCAACGTCAAGACCTGACTCTTCTTTAATTTCTCTTAATACGGCTTGAACTGGATTTTCATTTGGTTCAATATGTCCGCCTGGAGGTAGCCATGCTTTAACTTTAGGGTGCCAGTGTAATGCCAAATGGTTTTCAGATATAACAAACCCTGTAGCTGTAAAATGCCTGGTTGTTAACATTTATGCGTACTCAATCTGTTGAGATTCTCTCATTATTTTCTAGAAACTCTATTGGAATCAATTTTCTTTTTTAAGAAAATTGTTCCTGCTCCCAAGATTAATATGACCGGACTGAATATTAATACCCATATTGCGGATGCAAGTATTAATTTACCCAATTCAGATAAGGTTCGAAAAGCGGTTTTGATTTGTTGGTTTACGTTTAGGCTATCAACTATCCATTTATCAGGCTCTAATACACTTACATTTATAGTTGTAAACCCTCTTGCAAGCCCGTTTTCAGTTTGGCCGATAATAGTCAATTTAGCGACAAATGGAAAGGATCTATGATTATAGTAGATATGACGCGTCATAGTTGTAGATATTCCGTGATCTAGCGAACCATTTAATGGGTCTGATCCATCTCCAAAATCCCAGATAAATTGGACGTTAGTGAAGTTTGGAGGACGGGTAAAAGAGCCGCTGAATTCCAATGTCTGCCCTGCTTCGATAGACAAACTGTCATTTGAAAATACTTCAATTTCCGGTATTCTCGCAACATGTATTTTTGTGATATCAGTCCCTTCGAACCGTCCATCTTCTCCAAAACCCTGTATGTTGAATTTCACGATGTAAGGGGAGTTCAGTTCGCTAGAATAAACATGGTTTATAGTAGCTGTAACACTGGTATCTTCACTTTCTGTTGGGGCTATGATATTACTTTTAACAATCGGAGATCCATCTCCAAAATCCCAGGTAAAACTGAAATCTTCGACACTTTTTGGGGCTTTAAAAGCGGCTCTGAATTGAACAGGCTCATTAATTCTCACTTTTTGATCAGGCCCAGCATCTGCAAACATCGTAGAGGGACTTTTAATGATCGTAATGTTAACTAACGAGTAGGCAGCGGATTGTTCACGGTGTTTGACCTTTCCCATTACCTTTTCTGAATCTTCTTTCACAACCATTAGCGTTTTTTGTATTTGTAAAGTTTGTTCAATGGTTTCAGCCTTATTCAATAAATTTAGTAGTGCGGATTCAGTTGCTTTTAAATTGGTCAATCTGCCCTGCAGATCAATGTAATTATCTGTAATGTCTTCACGTGAGGATATTTCTGATTGGATTTTAAGTACCAAGTCATTTATTTTGTGGATAGATTTATCAAGCTGATTTGTTGGAACTCGGAAAGATATGAAACCATTCTGTTTTGAGTCTAGATGCCAACCTACAACCCAGCCACCTAGGCTTGAAGCTACTTCTTTTATTTGTTCTATAGAAGTTCTTACGTCACTTACCTCAGCTTTGATGTCTATTGTTCTTGTGATAACTTGTCGTTCTGAAGCGAGGCTAGCTATTGAATTGGAATCCGGTAGGAAGTTTGAATTCACTGACACCGGAGTTTTTTCATCTAAATTCTTGGTTTCTAGACCTAGTGCGCGATCGGTTGAGGTAGTCCTATTTTCATTTTTTGTGGAGGATTTCTTAGAGTTACTTTGACCTTTTTCGATGCTTTCAGAATCTCCAACAGGTTTTGTTGCGATATCTTGGTTACTTGTAGACGGAGGCTGGAGTTCAAGGCTATCTTGGCTGCTGCTAGAAATATTACCGCAACTAATCGTGCTAATGAATATTATAAAAGGTATTGGGATTGCAAATAATCTTGTTGTTGCAATCATGCTGGCGGCACCAGTTCTTTCTTATGTAAATCGACTTCAAGCCTAGGTGTTTTTGCTATATCGAGTGCCCCCAACGGAATTCGAATCCGTGTTTCCGGCTTGAAAGGCCGACGTCCTAGTCCTCTAGACGATAGGGGCGCAATTTTGACCAATACAAATCTTTTGTGAATTGACAGGAGATTATTAAAAGGCCTCTTTTATTCTATTATTATCCGTCAATTGGCGCAATAATCTACAAGTTTTAGTGTCTATATTCAGGTATCTAATTTCTCAGAGTAAACGTTGGATCTCCAGGGAATCCTACGTTTATATTTATGAGTTTCCAGTTAGGATGATCATATAAGTATCTAAATGTAAAGGGGATGGATCCATTTTCGGTATCAAATATTCCATTAGTAACCAACAAAGTTCCGGATGGGCTGCGTTCTAGGCTTGGCTCATCGATGAATGTAGGGGCTACCACATGTGTTGAAGAAAGATCTATATTATTTTGTATAAACTTCTTAAATGTTGCCTGGAATTTCCATAAAGACATTGATGACCTGAATGTCCACATATTATTGTAAAACTCAACAAAACTTTTTTCACGTACCGCTTTGTCAAAGTCTAACATCGTGTTTTTTGCGAGTAATTGAAGTTCTTTCTTTCCGGGTACCTGTTTAAACCAAGTTCCGGGTCCTACTCCATAGCGGCCGGGACCAGTCAGAGAAAAGATTTTCCAGCTTCCTTGCTCTTTAACCACTGTTAAATTAAATGGCATGCTTTTGTTCGATATTCCAGATAAAGTACCCGTATAAATATTCTTATCGCTACTATCTAGAGTGCGATTGTGCCATTCGGTTAGCTTGTAACTTGTTATATAGGAACCGGTAATCATGTCGATGAATTTATCTAATGATTGTGCCTGTTTAAAATCATCCGATCCTAATTCATAAGCATCATTTAAATTATCTGAACTGATGGTTTTTAGAAACGTATCTGCAGTTTGGGCTGAATCGCTAGTTGTAAGGTATACCAGAGCAAAATTGGCACCAGTACATGTTAATACAAATATGATTGATCCAATCAAGGAAAAAAGTAGGGTTTTTTGTAGCCTCTTTTTCCTTTCTTTTACAATATGGATTGCGCCTGAATCAGGAAAAGTTTTCATTAGCCATCTTTTTTTATGGGTAGAGCGATAATTGTTTTAGACCTTCATTTTCAGGTAGTCCAAACATAATATTCATGTTTTGAACAGCTTGACCTGCTGCACCTTTGACAAGGTTATCTATGCAGCTTATTACTATAAGCCTTTGACCAGAAACGTCGGTTGTCGGATATATTAAGCAGTCGTTGTTTCCTTGTGTATGTTTCGTTTCGGGAGGAGCATCAGATATGTTAGTGAAGGGTGCGTTTCTATAAAACTCCTGATAAATTTCTTTTAAATATTCTCTTGTTTTATTTGTTTTTGTGAATGAATCCATTTTCAATTTTCCATAGCAGGTAGCTAATATGCCGCGTGTCATTGGGACGAGATGAGGCACGAAAGTGATTTGAGGTGATATGTTTGTGTTCAGTAAACTAAGCTCTTGGGTAATTTCTGGTAGATGTCTGTGACCATTTACTGAATAAGCTTTCAGGTTCTCATTGATTTCAGAATAGAGATTTTGAATAGATGCTTTCCGACCTGCCCCTGATACTCCGGATTTAGCGTCTACTATAATTTCCGGTTCTATCAATCCTTCTTTAATTACAGGAGCCATAGCTAGGATTGCTGCAGTAGGGTAACATCCTGGGTTTGCTATAAGACTTGCATTTGATATCTTTTCAGGTCTGATTTCAGGTAGCCCGTATACGGCTTTACTCAGCAATTCTGGATAAGAGTGATCAAAGTCATACCAATTTTTATAATCGGATGTTTGCTCCAATCTAAAATCCGCGCTTATATCAATCACTTTTATACCTTGATTAATCAAGGGTGCTATTTTCTCAGCACTTGCTACATGTGGAAGAGCTGAGAATACTACATCTAGGTTGCCAGTAATTTCTTCAGTTATCTCAAGATCAAATGGAAGAAGATGTGGAAAAATTTCCCGTAGCGGTTTTCCGGCTTGACTCCTACCTGTTACCGATTTGATGTCAATAGCAGGGTGATTATAAAGTATGCGTGCCAGTTCTATTCCTGCGTATCCTGTTACGTTGATTATTCCGGCTTTGATCAATGCAGTCTCCCGCAAGATGAAATTCATGTAATTTCTAGTATTAAGGGAAGATTATAACCTTACATGGCCTAGGTATACTACTTAGTTACATGTAAATTTAGTGATAATTAGCTTAAATCAATTGGCAAATTCTACTTTTGAAGGACATTGATGAGATAGATTACAGAGGTGACACAGTGGTTTTCTGGCCTTGCAGATTTTTCTGCCATGATTAATTAGCAATAAATGAAATTGAAAAACATCATTGGCGATAACTTTGTTTTCCAAGATATCATGTGCATCGTCTGCAGTCGTCGGCGAGTCAATAAGCCCAAGCCTCTTAGCTACCCTATATATATGAGTGTCAACTGGCATAGCTGGCATGCCAAGTGAAAAACAAAGTATTATAGCTGCAGTTTTTGGACCTATACCATCCAATCGTTTGAGCCATGATTTGGCTTCTTGCAGTGGCATTTCTTTCAAAAACGAAAGATCATAAGATCCCAATTCATCGTATATCTGGTTTAAAACAGCTTTTATTCGAGGAGCTTTAGTTTTGGACAAGCCTCCTGTTCTGATAGATTCTTCTATCTCAGATACCTCAGCAATCGCAACCTGTTCAATGTTGCCAAATTTGTCCATCAGGTTCAAAAATGCACGCTCTGAATTTATGTCTGAAGTGTGTTGAGATAAGATCGTATAAACTAACTCCAAAGCCGGATCATAACGTGGTTCCCATTCAAATACTCCATATTCAGTCGTAAGTATATTAATTAACTCGTCGATTTTAATGTTAGATTGCATAAGGATAAGGTATAGGTTTCATGAACAATTATTTTTTAAACATGATCAGACTATCATAAGTTTTATATGGGGTAGAATAAAATTCACGTACGATCAATGAAAGGGTAATAATAATTAACATGATCCCATGTAATTTTTTGTGAATTGATGGTTATATATGGGATTGTTCATGATGTTATATACATCACAAATCTATGGAATTTCAAAAGTTTATAAATAAACTCAACAAAGATGGTTCGGTTTGGAAACCGGCTGATATAGTTGCTCTCTCAGGTTTAACCAAACATGAGATCAAAGAATTTAAGCTTGTATGGCCAAAACTAACAACTATTAAAAAATACGATCTTGTAGAACAGCTAATCGATCTGGAGAAAGACAGTGCATCAGTAGACTTTTCTAGTGTTTTAATATCCTGTATATACGATGACGATATTGGAATTCGTAAGGCTTCATTGATCGGACTCAGTCAATGTGAAGATCGAAGTTTAATTAAACCATTGATCGAAATAATTCAAAATGATGCTTCTTATGAAGTAAGAATTGCAGCTATTATTGCCATTAGTGGCTTTGTAACTATGTATCAAACAGGTAAATTAGGTTCTGGGGATTTTGAAAAAATTCGAAAATGTTTGTTTACTATTTTGTCACAGAAAGAAGATCATATTGAAGTCCGATGTCGCGCTATTGAGGTTGTCGGTGGCATACTTGATTCGTCTACCGAAAGAATAATTAAAGATGCGTATGATAGTGGCGTATTAGAGTTAAAAAAGAGTTCAATTAGAGCCATGGCTCTGACATCCGATATCAAGTGGGTGCAATTAATTATTGATGATATGGAAGATCAATCTGCTGAAATTCGATATGAATCTGTTACTACAGCTGGCATGGTTGGAGATGAGACAATAGTGCCATATTTGATTGATTTACTCCAGGATGATGATTCGGATGTACAGTTAGCAGCAATATCTTCTTTGGGTATGATTGGAGGCATGATTGCCAAGATGGCTTTAAATAAATGCTTGGAAGTTGATGATTTTCGAGAAGCAGCTGAATTGGCATTAGGAAATATTGCCTTTGATGATGATCCAATGGGTATTAATATGATGCAGTCCGATAGCAATTTTTAGTCACTGTTTAAAATTCAACTATGATGATCATTACTGGTTAGCAAAGGTAAAAGTATGGAATGGTTAAGATTTGCCGAAGGAATAATAAAGGGTGAAAACTGGGCTCCGACTCCCTTGTTGCCTGCTGCTACTCTGAGCCACAAATTAGGAGTAGATCTTTGGTTTAAACGTGAAGACTGTACGCCTATTGGATCATTTAAATTTAGAGGTGCTCTTGTTTGCATGGATAAACTTGGGGATCGTCTTTCGGATAAAGGAGTATATGTTGCTTCTGCCGGAAATTATGGTATTGCTATTGCTGAAGCCGGGAGAAGATTTGGAATACCTGTTAACGTAGTAGTACCTGAGAACGCCACTCCGTCCAAGAAAGATCGTATTCGTTTATGTGGGGCGAATCTAATTGTACATGGCGATGACTTTGATGATTCGAAGCAATTTGCGAGAGATCTATCAACTAAGCATGGTGGATCTTTTTGGGAAGACGGAGTGGTTAAAGAGATGTCTCATGGTGCAGGTACAATTGCTTCTGAAATACTGGAACAAGATCCAAATTGGGATGTTGTACTAGTTCCCCTGGGAAACGGTTCTTTGATTAAAGGGATCGCGTCTGTCATTAAAAAGACAAATCCAGATACAAAGATAATTGGACTGGTTCCATCAGGTTCGCCGGCTATGTATGAGGCGTTCAAGGACATGTTTGTTTATGGATCTGCTGAAAGCCTAACATATGCTGATGGCTTAGGTGTAAGAATACCGATATCAGATATAACAGAAGAGATAAAGACCTTAGTAGATGATGTTTGGTTGGTAGAAGAAGAAAATTTACTACCGGCGGTAAATACTTTGATCAGGTTAGAACAGATAATAACGGAACCTTCTGCTGCAATTTGTATTGCAGCACTTGTAGAAAATATAGAGGGATTAAGCGGTAAAAAAGTAGCAGCTATAATAACTGGCTCTTTGCTTAACATGGGAATGTTACAAAGCATTTTGGAAATGGATACATTAGTATAAGACTTCTTATTTTATTGAATCGAAGATTCAAATAATGACTAAAAAAATAAATTCAGATAAATTAAGTTCACAGGTTCAAATATTTTTAATAAGGGATATTTTATTAACCTGTTTTGTAGGGAAAAAGATTCCATAGATAGCTGATATTAAATTTCAGGAGGTGTTGTTTGTGTTAGTTGGCATAATTGCGAATCCTTCTGCTGGTAAAGATATTAGACGGATCGTTGCTCAAGGAAGATTTGTTCCCAATCACGAGAAAGTAAATATATTAAAACGGGTTTTATCTGGATTAGGCGCATCACCAGCTAAACAGGTAGTTATGATGCCTGATAGTGGCAAACTTTCATATGCAGCTGCGCAAAATACATCAGAAGATCTCAAAATAGATTTTCTTGAAATGCGATTATCAGATGATGAAAATGATTCTACCCTAGCTGGAGAAGCTATGGCCAAATTGGGAGTTTCTTGCATTATCACATTGGGGGGTGACGGTACTAACAGGGCAGTGGCTAAAGGCTCAGGCCAGTTACCTTTAATTCCGATTTCAACCGGCACCAACAACGTATTTCCATATATGATCGAAGGCACAGTGGCTGGTTTAGTTGCAGGAATTATATCATCGGGTAAAGTTGAAGTTGATTCGATAACTACACCTAGTAAGCTTGTAGAAATAATGATTGATGGGGTTGTACGAGACATCGCCCTTATAGATGTAGCGGTTAGTAAGGAAAGGTTTATAGGAGCCCGAGCAGTCTGGGATATCGATACACTACATGAAATATTTTTGACCCGAGCTGAATCAGACTCTATAGGACTATCAGCGATTGGTTCTAGAATCATGAAAGTAGAATCTAACGATGATTATGGTCTTCATATAGAATTGGGAGGTAAGGCCACAAGGATTATTGCTCCCGTAGCTCCGGGATTAATATCTGAAGTTGATGTCCATTTTTGGTCACGTATTCCAATGAATAAGCCACGAGAAATTACGCTTAGACCCTGTACAATCGCATTAGATGGAGAGAGAAGTCTTACTGTGAATAAAGAAAATACAGTGGAGGTACTTATTACAGATAAAGGTCCACGCGTGGCCTCAATAAAAAAAACCCTCAATATTGCTACAGAATTGGGTATGTTCCGGAACGACTATTTATAACCTAAGTATTTAATCCCATGAATAATCCCATGAATTTTTACCTTTTGGGAACAGATGGTAATATTTCAGACTAGATAAATTTTGAGATAATGAGTAGCATTCACGCAAAGTAGTTGTATTAATTAAAGTGGAGGAGATAAATTGAGCGAAAAAAAATTCACTGTCGGGGCTATATTTTCAGCACAACATGGACATATTAAGGGCCATCTAAGGACTTTTAATGAACTTGACGAAATTGATGATATCCATCTATGCGCTGTTGAGGGAGGAGAATTAGAAGAAATAACAGCTTTATCTTCAAAAGTAGTTTCTGGCACACGTGATTTAGATGAATTCCTATCTCACGATGAAATTGACTTTGTATTGGTGTGTGCTCGGAATGACATAAGTTCCGATATATTGCAAAAGTGTGTCGATGCGGGTAAACATTTCATGTTCGAAAAACCAGGGGCAATGAATGCTAATGATCTACGTAAAGTAGCGGAAGCTGCAGAAATTAAGCAGCTTACTACGGGAGTTATGTTCCAGAATAGGTGGCGTCCCGAAGTACGGGAGGTAAAACAGGCTAGGATAAATGGGGACTTTGGTAGTATCATGACTACTGAAACTCGCTTAGCTACTTCCCAGGTTCGTTTCCGAAATCCAGATGGATGGATGTTCAAAAAAGATACAGCTGGCACAGGAATATTAGCTTGGTTGGCTTGTCACCATATTGATATGGTTTCATATCTACTAGATGATAGGATCGTAGAGGTAGCAGCTATGCTTGGTACTCAAAATCCTGAACAAATAGAAGTTGAAGATACAGCTTTATTGGTAGTGCGATTCAGTGGTGGTGCTATGGGTACTATCCATTCAGGTTACCATTTGGCTGGGCCTATGCCTGAGGAGATGGGCGGTTCAAACGATGCGTTAGTGGCCATCCGAGGTACTCGAGGATATGCACGTATAGATTCTTCGCATGGTGATTCTTTCGGGATGTTCAGTGATATGCCGGGTAAGGAACCGGCA
>CEUZ01051317.1_pt1 | contig 39564 bp, 35 predicted proteins | sample 361511 | NCBI WGS metagenome assembly CEUZ01 (sample SAMEA2622822, study PRJEB7988) | marine metagenome | biome: marine biome (ENVO:00000447); feature: surface water layer (ENVO:00002042); material: "saline water (ENVO:00002010), including plankton (ENVO:xxxxxxxx)" | depth 5 m | reverse complement strand
CATGTCCATGTCTTGGTCCATGTCCATGTCTTGGTCCATGTCCATGTTCATCACGGCATCAGGATCAAGGCCCGGAGCGATACTTGGGTCGACAACGATGGCAACTGCCCACACGACAGCCACGATGCCGACCAGTCGAGCGAACTTTTCGCCGTGGCGCCAGTGTTTTTCGACTGCGATCACTAGAGCTAGGCCGACCATTGCGGCCATGTTCATTACGCCGAAAGCGACCATCACGAGCATCAGAGCCCAGCAACAACCCAAACAGAAGAGCCCGTGATGCACGCCAGCGCGAATATCTCGCAGCGGGCCGCGAAAGCCGATGTAGTGAATTAGATGGCCGAGCGGACTGCGACAGTGGTCAAGGCAGCGCATTTTCAACGGTGTGAGCTGATATAGACCAGCAGCTACAAAACATCCGACCGCAACCCACTGGGCGAGGGTTGCCCTGTCGGCTGCCATATCACCAAAAACGTCAGCAACCACGAAGGCCACAATGCCCGTAGCTCCCCAAGCCAACACATAACCAGTAGCTAGCGCGGTTAAGCGAGGTCCTCGTTGGCTGGTCACGGTTCGTTCATACAGCGTCGCGAGGGGCGCTACTGATGAGAGCATCATGGCCGCCATCATCAACGTCCACATAACGAGGAACGAACCGAACGACATTCCCATCGTTCCCGGCATACCCCAAAGGCCCATGTCCATGCGGACGGCCCAGAGGACAGTGATCACCCAACAGCACGCCGTAATGGTGTGAATAACTGTGGCGGATGACCGCGAACTGTTGACCGGCTTTGCCGGTGGCTGCTTTAGGCCGCCCAACTGAACGGGTTAGCGAAGCCGCTTAGGCCCTCGCCTCCGAAAGAGATACCCATCGCCGAAATCGATGATGCGGATACGGGAGCTATGGCTAAGACCGGACCGGCTGGATGAGTGTCAACTCCAGTCAGCGACACCACTTCACCGGAATCGTTGACGTGAAGGCGGCCGGTGTAAGAAGAGTCTCCGAAGGTCACTGTGTGTTCGCCGTTTTCAGATGTGATCGATACTGGCATTTGTTCTATGCCCAAGAATTCGCCCATCAGCGGCCCTAACGCGGCTGGCGGTCCACCTAACGAACCGCTCACTACCGCTCCGATAGCCTCTACTTGTTCTTGTGAGGCTCCGTCGTCGACAATCACTCCGACGTTCCAGCCCCCCTCAGACATAAGCGGAGGTGAATCGACCATCAGCACGAACGTGTGGCCCGAGACGTCAACGCCATCAACGTCACCATCGTCGATAGTGAACGCCAAGGTGGCGTTGCAACGTTCATTGGTCGCGGGGAACTGCATATTGGACCAGGTACATGGACACGTTGCTGTGCATGAGCAGTTCTCGTAGTACATGCCGTTGAGATGCCAAGCCACTGATGATCTCCTCTGTTGATCCCCCGCCCCTGTTGTGAGGCCCACAAATTAAGGCTTCCATGATCAAGCAGAGTCGTCAAGCCGACCGAGCTGCTAGCGCCATCAACTGGTCTTGTCACTGGTTGGCGTTCAGTGGCAATCAGCGACGTACAATCGCCGTATGGTTCGCTTAAGTGATCTTCACCCGGCCGAGGCGGAGTTTCTGAGAATGCGAGCGTCGGGGATGCCGGCTGTAGGTCCAGGTGAATGGGTTACTCCACGGCCACTTGATCAAGCAACAGTGGCGATTGTTTCTACTGCAGGTCTTCACCGACGCATAGACCCCCCATTCACTGTCGGATCGTTGGATTATCGGCTCATTCCAGGAGACACCGAGTTCGACGATCTGGTGCTGTCCCATATCAGTGTCAATTTTGATCGCAGCGCATTCGGCCAAGACCCCAACATTGTTTTCCCAATCGATCGCCTCCGAGAGTTTGCTTCTTCTGGAGAAATCGGTGGAGTAGCGCGTTGGCATTACTCCTTTATGGGAGCAATGCCCGATCCCTCCCAGTGTGAGAAAGCAGGGGAAGAGATTGGTCGATTGATGGCTCAGGATGGAGTTGATATCGCTTTTTTGGTTCCTATATGACCTGTTTGTACGGGTGCGGTCGGCGCCTTAGCGAATTACATAGAGCGGGCCGGAGTGGCGACTACTTCAATAAGTCTGATTCGAGAAATGTCTGAAGCAGTTGTACCTCCGAGAGCGTTGTGGGTTCCTTTTCCTCTCGGTCGACCACTGGGTGCTGTCGATGATTCCGAATTCCAAAAAAACGTGATGAGAACAGCGTTCGGACTCTTAGACACTGCAGCCGAACCAACTATCGAGGACTACGAAATACAGGCGCCAGGTGAAGACTTGAGCGCAAATTGGTCTTGTCCACTGAATTTGTCCACTGAATCTTCGGGCTCTTTAACTGACCGGTTATTGGCGGAAGTGGCTCTGCTTCGGCCCTGGGCTATCGAAACTCGGCGCCAACGAGGCCGAACCCTATTCGGCGCGAGTGGGGCTGGAGAAGATCAAGTTGACGAGTTGGCTCGCGCCTTTGCGTCGATTGCCGAAACGGGCGAAGTTACGTCTGCACCCGTCGTCGGCGACGTTACTTGGGCGTTCGACATGCCTTTGCTGGTGCGTCACATAGCAGATGACCTTCGGTCCTTTTACCACGAAGCAATAGCAGCGCAACCCGGCGATACTGCGCCTGATCACGATGCGTTGAACCGTTGGATATTTGGTGAAACGGTCCTTGGGGAGGCGCTGTTGTTGGTAGCTGACGGGTTAACGCAGGTTTCTGATTCGCCCATGGCGCAACTGGTGAGAGGACTCTTGATTCCTGAAGGTCATTACAGAGGCGGACGGGCCTTCCCCGAAGAGATCAATTTTCCGATAAACCCAGAAACTTAGCCACATCAACATGAGACTGAACAAGAGAGTCCTCTGGTGAAGCTAGGACACGTAGTTAACGTTCTTGGAGCGATGCTCGTCGCACCGCTGCGAATTCGCCGACACCCGCCCGAAGCTCCGAGTGATTCAATTCATTACGCAATCCCGACGCTGGCAGCAACTAAAGACCTGGCGGTAATCCAAGCAAACGATCTCCCCGTTGTAAGAACATCGCAAGGCCGGTGGAACGAATGGCCACCTCCGGTGTTAGCCACATGTGATGAGCCTCTGGTTGAAGGAGCCCCAGACCTGCGAGGTGTCTGGCAGGTGTACAAGGGCCCTCTGCGGGGTCACATAGAACGTATTGAACAGGCAGGAGGGCGAGTCGTGATCACCGCTGGAGGAATCACCCACGACCTCACCGCTGGCGGCGTATCAATGACTGACGAAGGACTAGGGGGAGCAGAAATAAACGTGGCTGCCCGCTATGAGAGCGACCGGTTAAATCTGTACCTCAACAACAAACGACTCGTGGTTACCCGGTACCGAGATGGGAACGATCTGGTTTGGCGTTGGGGTCCGTACCGGAATCGTCTCCGACGATTAAACGACCCCCATAAGAACAACGCCCCGCTCTAACCGAGGGTGTCGATCGATTTACCTGTAAGTCAAAGCGTCATCGTTTAGGTCAAGGACAGGGAGCTCGTCTTTGTCTCTCCAATAATCTTGGGTGTGGCGCCACGGGTCTACGGTGCCTTGTTTGGGCATTAAATGTATTGAGCGCATCAAATACCCGGGGTTAAAGTTTTCTGGATCAACCCAAGGAAGCAACTCCATGTCTTCGTCTTCGGGGCGCAACGCAGGGACAACCGATTCTGCACCCACGTCGTCCATATGGTGCAGTAGTCGACACACATACCCAGCGACGAGGTCCGCCCGCAACGTCCAGCTGGCTCTGAAATAACCGAACACCCAAATCATGTTCGGTAATCCAGTGAACATCATTCCGCGGTACCCAACAGTGTTGGAGAAATCCAGGGGTTCTTCGTCAATGGTGAACGAAATATCACCGAGGATGCTGAGATCGAAACCGGTCGCCGTAACAATGATGTCCGCTTCGAGTATTTGACCGCTCGCTGTTTCAATACCTGTTTCGGTGAAGGTTGCTATCTCGTCTGTAACAACCGACGCGTCCCCTGCAGCTATTGAGTGGAAAAGATCGCCATCCGGGATGAGGGCAATTCGTTGTTGCCAAGGTCGGTACGCGGGTTCGAAATGTTCGGACACGTCGTAGTCATCACCCAAGATGTCTTTGACGCCTTTGTACAACTCATCTCGGACCAAGTCCGGGTATTTGAATGACATCTCCACGATTTGTTCTTGATCAAAAAGGATCTTCTTTCGAACAATCTCGTGAGTCCACTCGTCAGGGATATCTAGTTGTCGAAGAGTGTCTGCGAGTTCGTTGCTATTAGGTCGCGCTACGAAAAAAGTTGGTGACCTCTGCAACATCGTCACGTGGTCAGTCTTGTCTGCCATCGCAGGAATCAGAGTTGCTGCTGTGGCACCTGAACCGATTACGACAACTTTTTTGTTGGTGTAGTCAAGGTCGTCAGGCCATGTTTGAGGATGCACGACGGGTCCTTGAAAGCGATCCATTCCCGGCCATTCAGGGGTGTAGGGATCTGTATGCCTGTAATAGCCCTGACACATCCATAGGAATCCACATGTGAAAGTGAGTTGTTCTTTGGCGCCTTGTTGTCGGGCTTTCAAAGTCCAACACTTTTCGTCACTGGACCATTCAGCGGTCTCGATGGTGTGTTCGTACCTGATGTGGGATGAGATGTCGTTTTCTTCGATGACTTCACCCATGTAGTCGAGAATTTCCTCGGCGGTGGCGATCGGTGGACCCGTCCAAGGTTTGAAGCCGTATCCGAATGTGTACAGGTCGCTGTCTGAACGAATACCTGGGTATGTATGGGTCTTCCAGGTGCCCCCGAAGCTGTCCATGGTCTCTAGAATCACAAAGCTTTTGTCAGGGCATTCCTGCAGCAGGTGGTAGGCGCCACCTATTCCGGAAATGCCTGCACCGACGATGAGAACGTCAAAGTGTTCGGTGGTTGGTTGATTCATATCTCTAGCGTCGCCGATAGCTGATGGTGGGAACAAATCGAATCGTGGATTGCTTTGAATTTAATGTGCATTAATTCCTGTAGCCACAGATCAGAATAGATGAATGGAGTGATTTGCAGTGACGTCAGTCTTGCACCACATGTTGAGCAAAATCGTCTAGTGAGTCTTGCCACGATTGCGGGTTGATAATTCCTGACGTGTCGAGGGAGGCGGCGCCGCGAGATCCCATCGCTAAAACGTGGTGAATGTTGTCGGGTACCCCAAGGCCTTGACGGCCGAGACTTACAACACGACTGGGTTGACGGAGCCAATTGTTGATTAGTTCTCTAGCGTCAATTGTCGAGTGCTCGTAAACGGGATACACCGAAGAAAGGTGGCGAACTTCGACATGAACATGGTTGGTTGGCGGCAGACCGGCTCGTTGAAGGTCTTCATCAACTAACTGGCCCACAGTCTCCGAAGATGACGTCCATATATCGTCGTCGATCCAACAGGCCAGCTCGGCGCAAAGAACAGTCAAGTCATCAGGGTCGTCAGCGCTTCGGTAGTTCTTAGCTTCGGAGAGGCGTGCTGTTGTGATGTCTAATCCGGGGAAATAATGGGCATCAAATGGTGTGTATTGACTTCGGGGAACCACTAAATGAGCGATGAGCATGCCGCGTGTTCTTTGACGGTCAACTGCCGCAACCACTTCGGTGGGTGGGGGAGGATCAAGTGTTTGGACAAGAGCTGGAAGAGGAATAGAGGAAAATACGGTGCTCACGTCAATAGATGTGTCGCCGCATGTGACATCGACGCGATCGTCTTTGATGACAACTCGGTGTGCCGGTGATTCCAACTCCAGTTGGACGCCTTGATCTACTGCGGCTGCGGCAAGCGTTTCAGCGATCTGTCCGTATCCCCGACGTGGATAATAAAAGATGCGGCCTTCGGGTCGTGACGCCTGAATAGCATTCTTGAAGATCTGTACAGGTCCGCCTGCAGAAACGCGGCGGTTCGATAACTCTGTTGTGAGATGACTCGGCTCCACTCCATAAAGTTTCGTTGCGTACGGTCCATAAAATTCTCGGGCCACCGTTGGACCCAGTCGTCGTCGGATTTCAGATTCAAAATCAGATGACGACTGTGATCTAAAAGGCTTCGTCGCTGTGTCGAATGCGACAGCACCACTGAAACGAATTGGCAGATGTTTGACCATGTCTAATGTGCGGAGAGGAAAGCCGATCCACTGGTTCTGAAGGCGAATCCGCCCGTGACGTTCGCGAGTTTGCAAATCATCTCCCAATAATGACTTGATGAGAGACATAATTTCTGGGTCGGTAGCGGGGTGGAGTCGATGACTTCCGAAGTCGACTCGCTGGCCAGCCACCTCGAAACTTGCTGCCATTCCTCCAACATGGTTAGAAGCCTCAAAAATTGTGACTTCATGACCGTATTCTCTGGCCTTCAACGCGGTCATGAGTCCAGCAGGTCCAGCTCCTAATACTGCTATTTCACTCATGTATCCGCTCCTTGACTGACAATAGAAGCATGTTTCTGCGATGTTGGGATTGACGGCAGGCCGCAGTAACGACGTAAGGTAGTCCTTACTATGACCGTACAGAGTCCCAATATGTTTGAGCCAAGTGGAATTGAGAAATTTCGCGAAGAGTTTGGATCACCGGCGGTAGCCGTAACGGGTGCCGCGGGGTTCATTGGTTCGCATCTTGTCGAGCGGTTACTCCAGTTGGGTTGTTCAGTCATTGGTATCGACGATTTTGACCCGTGGTACGACCCGAACCAGAAGAGACAGAATCTCCTAGACGTCATGGAAAATCCGAATTTTGAGCTCGTGGATAGCCCGTTGACTCACGCGACGGCACGCGAAGTGTTCAGCCGGTCCTCAATCGTGTTTCATTTGGCAGGCCGTCCCGGCGTGCAAGATTCATGGGGCGAGGGGTTCAACGAAAGTTCAACGCGGAACGTTGAACTCACTCAACGAGTCTTCGAAACCTCACTCGAGTCCGGGGTTTCGCGAGTTGTGTACGCATCAAGCTCATCGATCTATGGATCTGGGGCAACGAGTCTCGAGGTCTCACCTGAGCCTCGACCGATCAGCCCGTATGGTGTGACCAAACTGGTAGGCGAACAACTTGCCCACGTGTACCGAAATCAGGGACTAGAAGTCACAAATTTACGTTATTTCACCGTCTACGGTCCTCGGCAAAGACCTGACATGGCGATGCATCGGATGTTTGAATCAACGAATCCTGACGGACCGGTGTTTGTTCGTCGGGGTGATGGGCAGCAACGTCGCGAGTTCACCTATGTCACCGATGTAGTAGGTGCGACGGTTGCAGCTGGTTTCGTCGCTGCAGCCGCTGATGAGACATTCGATGTTGGGGGAGGGTCCTCGGTGTCTCTTCAAGAAGTAATGGCCATGGTGGAGAAATTATCGGGTGCCCCAATGCGAACTGAAAATGTTGCTGCGCCTGCTGGCGACCCAGCTATTACCGTTGCGCGAACGGTCAAAACCAGCGAAGTGCTGGGTTGGTCGCCGGAGATTGATCTCTTTGAAGGACTCCGCAGGCAGTGGGAGTGGCATCGTCAACGGGTGTTGTCGAAATCCCCGCTCTTGGTAGCGGATTGAGATTCAGTTTTCGGACTGAACCGGCTCCAAACCCACCAGCACCCAAAGATCAGTGCCGCACTCCAAATAGCCGTCAAGAAGTGATCTGCGGTGGACATGACTTGGTGATCAGGTAGGAACCGGCTCCAAAGTCGGTACCACGGGTTAGTTGTCCGTTCGAAGTCAACGATGAGTGTGTGTCTACCGGTTGAAGTTTCGAAGACGAGCCATAGCCAAGAAATGGTTCCAAGCAGAGAAGTCAGAACTACTGCCTGAAAAGCGCGACGGTTTCTGTCAACTGCAGCTGCAAGCAAAATGACAACAAGGGGAAGAATTGGAACTATCTGTCGACCAGACCACCACCACCCATGCATAGTCAAGGCAATCCAAGTAGCGATGCCCCAACAGACAACGCAGAGGCTGACGGCCAGTTGCCAATGTTCATCTCTGCGACGGATCGTTCGGGTGAGTACCAGCGGAACTATCAGATAAGTGGGAGTCCAAGCAGCGATACCAAATCTGCGATCAACGATTAGACCCAGGAGGCGCCTTGTGCGGCCCGCGTAGTTGGGTGAGTTACCAACGACGATCCACTCGCTATCGACGAAATGATCTCCGGTTGCGTACACCGTCCAACTTCCATAGATCCGATAATGAACTACTAGATAGATCGCAGCAGAGAACACAAGAGCGAATAACTGCAAATTAAGCGTTACGTCATGTAATGACTTTTTGTTCCAAACTAAAAAAATGACGAGCACTGCGGCCAAAGGAACGTATTTAACTCCGAGCCAGGGCAAAGAAACGATCATCGCGACGGCGATCCATGACCAAGGTTTAGACGACCTTGAAGTAACTCCGGCAACTCCCAGGACAACACAAAGCGCAGCCGGCATAGCTGGGTACACCTGAGACCCATAACTTGTCAGGGGGGATGCACAGAAAAGTGCAGTGACAACGCATGCCGCAGTTGAGGTCCCCACGTTGAACCGGCGCACCGCTAACCACAAAGTTGCTGCTGCTGTGATGCCAGCAATGAGTGAGAGGGTGGCCTTTGCTAACTCCCACCCACCCAGTTTCATCGGTAAGGCAAGCAGTAACGGCAGGAGAGGGTCATGAGGGCTGATCTTTAACCCTGCGTCATCGAGCGCGATTGTTTGGGGGTTCAGGTTCACTTCGTGAAAATCGCGAAATCGCTCGGCTTCAAGTTCGTCTGAAATGTCTAAGTCGAAATCTTCCCCGAGACTGAGGGCAGTAATCAGGTACTGAGGTTCGTCGGCTGTTACCTGAGCGTTGTAGGTGGCGCGAGCCTGAATGCTGAGTGCAGCAACAAGGGTTACGGCCAAGGTCACCACGAACATAAGTCCAGTGAGACGTCCGTTCCCAGGTTTCATCATGTCTTTAGAGGTGGTCAGCGCGTCGGAGCACAAGGAACCACGATAGAAGCGCGGATGAGCAAACGAGTACCACTGCCATTATTCCTGCTTCCGCCACGAAGGCATCCTCAAAGGATCCGAAAATACGAGTCGTCAATGTGGGGAAACCAATAGGTGCGACTATGAGGCTTATCGGCAGTTCTTTCATCGTCGACAAGATGACCAAACCACCAGCGGCCAGTAGACCGGGTCGCATTACAGGCAGGTCCACGCTCCGGAAGCGCCTCCACCTATCGGCACCGAGCGTCGAAGCAGCGTCATGAAGACCATCCGGCACTGTTTTGACGGCAACTAAAGCAGTTCCCATGGCCAGTGAAGCAAAACGAACTACATAGGCGAAGATGAGCAGTGCCATTGAGTCGTACAACAGATCCCCGAAGAAACCTGACCGGATCGTCCAGAATCGAAGCGAGAGCGCGATCAAAATACCGGGTATCGCGAAGGTCGCGATCACTACCGAATGTGTCATGCGTCCAATTCGATCGCGATATCGACCCACCAAGAAGGCGATTGGTGTCACAGCCATGAGAGCCACGAAACCAGTAATGACGCTGGAGGACAGCGTATTTGTCGTTGCCTCGATCACTTTTGAGGGGTCAATTGTCAAAGGGCGACCCCCTCGTTGTGTTCGTAGTAGACCATCAGCTGCCCAGTCAACCAGTGCCATAGTTGGTGCTAACACAGCAAACAGCAATGTTCCGCCGACCAAAGCTGTGGCAGCCGCTTTCCACCGACCCAACACATATGTCATCGGTTGTGATACCCGGCGACTCGTTACTTCAGGCAAACGACGGTTCACGGATCTTTCGGCCAAAACGACTAGACCAGCAAAAATCAACAAGATGAGACTTAAGGCGAACGCCATAGGAGGACGAGCTAGATAATTGGATTCAATTGCCCTGGTGAGCGTGTCATATCGCATTAGTTGCACGGCACCGAAGTCACTGATTGTGTACAAGAACACCAAGAGCGTGCCAGCAGTCAACGACCCTGATATTTGACGCAACACGATTCGTCGAAAAGCCTGCGGGGCTGTGTCACCCAAAATGAGTGCGCTTTGCTCAAATGAACCGGGCAGTTGACGTAGACGAGCAGCGACCGGCAGATATACGTACGGATAGCAGAACAATGTCAACACAAACCAGGCACCGAAGAGACCGCGAAGTTCAGGAGTCTCGTTTATCCCAATTGATCCGAAGATGTCATTTGCGAGTCCACCCGGATTCAGAGTTCTAATGAACGCGGCTGCTCCAATAAAAGTTGGAAACACTAACGGTATTGGGAGCAATATGCGCCACAATCGCCGGAAAGGAAGATCGGTTCTGGTGGTGCACCAAGCCAGCGCGGTACCTAAGCCTGCTGCCGATAACGACACTAAAACTGCGAGTCGAAAAGTCCGCCAAAACGGCTCCAATGTTTCCTTGGCGAATAGCAGACCTAAAGGGTCCGCCCCAGACGTGAAATTTCTCCAAATTAGGTACAGCCCCGGGAAAGCGAACGCTAGGGAACAAATCAGGCCGATAACCCGAAGTTCCCTTGGCGCTCGCGTTCGGGTCATTGATTCTGTATACCGCTCGCTTCGATGATTTTGGCGGTTTCTTCAAAGCCACCACCCAAAGCATCGAAATCGACCGAACCGATTTCGAGCGCCGAGAGTTTCGGAAGCGCCGCGTTGGGTTGGACGCCCGCTGCAAGTGGATATTCGAAGGTCCTGTTCGTGAAGTAACTCTGCACTGGCTCTGTTAGGAGGTAGGCAAGTAGTTCGTTTGCCGGCCCGGAATTCTTCGCCGAATCCAAGACAGTGGCAGCGGTAATGATGAGGAGAGAACCAATGTCGTCGTCGTCAAGGTCGTGGTTTCGTGCCCGGTGCTCATCTCCAGCAGCCGCCACTTCTTGATAGTTGTAATAATGATTCACAAGGCCCATCTCTATTTCGCCACGACCCGCTGCCTCGACAATTGAGCGGTTGTTTGGGTAGTAACGGGCGTCGTTGTCTACCATATCGTTCAACCATTGAGCAGCTACGTCAGTTCCGTATTGGTCACGAAAGACGGTGAACCAATCCACAAAAGAACCGTTGGTTCCTGGGATCGCTACTTTGCCTCGCCACTTCTCTTCGGTCAGGTCGAATACAGAAGTTGGAAGCTCTGCGTCTGGGACAAGGTCAATGTTGCGGACGAGAACTCGCTTTCGACCAGAGAATCCGATCCAGGACCCTTCGGTTGACCTGTTTTCTTCACCAACAAGGTTGAGGACTGAGTCATCAATGGTTCCAAGAAGACCTTTTGATTCAAGAAAGCCAACTGGTCCCGGTGAACGACTTAGAAAGACATCAGCGGGACTGCGGTTACCTTCTTCGCCGATCAGAAGAGCTAGTTGTGTCGAACTTCCCCAGCGAACCTGAACGCTGATGCCCGTCGCGCATGCGAAGGCCTCAAGGACAGGCTCGATGAGATTTTCAGTACGACCTGAGTAAATAGTGACCTCTTTGCCAGAGCCATCTACACATTCTTCGGGGTTAATTTCTGCGGCTAACCCGTCGATTTGCAATTGCTCGGAGCCACCGCACGCGGCGGCAACGAAGGTCAGTGTTATAAGGAGGGGGAGTAAGCGGTTCAGCATAATCAGTAAACCTATCCACTCTTGAGGAAAGATGTAAAGCCTGCTTTACGCCGTAGAGTGTGTGACATGAACTTCATGTCGATATTGCGGGAGCGTTTATCGACCAAAACCGTCGTTTTCGTTGGTGTCGTTGTGGGTCTAGCAGCGGCACTTGTCGTTGTGCCGAATGTCGATGGATCAGCTTTTCGACAGGCAGTCCAGCAGGCCGCGGAACAACCAGCCGGAGTTATCGGCGCCTTGGCAGCGTTCGGAATAGCCTTTGTTCTGCGAGCTATTGCTTGGCAACGCGTCTTGCCTGAATTGCCATTTAGCCAAGCCCTGGCCGCTATCCATTTGTCACTTGGGGCGAACCATGTGTTGCCGTTCCGCTTAGGGGAACCGCTGCGCGTGATAAGCGTGGTTCGCCGTCAGCGTGTCGGAATCGAAGCAGCGACCGTCTCCACAGTCACGCTCCGTTCAGCAGACATGCTCGCAGTTGTTGGTTTGGGTGCGCTCGTTGCCCCGAGCGCTTTTTTTGGATTAGTCGGTTTAGCAGGATGGCTCCTGCTTACCTTGGTCGTCGGAGTCGCGTTGGTTGGCTGGCGATGGTTATCCAAGGTCGCTCAACGCCGGCCAGATGTTGTGCGACCCGGTGTAATCGCCCTCGGTCTGTCTACGGTTGCGTGGCTTGCCGAATCGATTCTTGTCCGTCAGGTAGCGACTTGGGTTGGAATCAATCTTTCCTGGTCCGAAGCGGTCCTGGTCACAACCGTTGCGGTGGCTGCTCAAATTGCGGCGATCGCTCCCGGAGGATTTGGTACTTATGAAGCCGCAGCGGTGGCCGCTTATGTCGTGCTTGGATATGACCCCGAAGCAGCCCTGATCGCTGCGTTAGGGGCGCACGCTCTCAAAACCGCATACTCACTGTTGGTCGGTGTTACCGCAGCATTTGTCCCAGCACCGTCGCTTATCGGCAGATTCCGCCTCAATAAGACCGAACAGAAGCTTGCTTCTGAATCAATTGCGGCTGACGCCCCGGTGCTCCTATTTATGCCTGCATATAACGAAGAAGAAGCGGTATCGGGCTGTATTGATCGCGTACCAGAGCAAGTTCACGGCCGTCGGGTCGAATTGATCATTGTTGATGATGGCTCGGCGGACTCAACCGTCGCATGTGCCCAGAAAAGCGGAGCTGAAGTAGTTCAGCTCGGTGAGAATCAAGGTCTCGGAGCAGCAGTGCGTGTGGGCCTACGAATCGGTGTTGAACGCGAGGCAGCAGCGGTTGTTTTTTGTGATGCCGATGGTGAATACCCGCCAGAAGAACTCGCTAACGTCGTTGAACCGATTCTGAATGGAGACGCCGACTACGTCATTGGGAGCCGCTTCTTGGGTCGTATCGATCACATGCGACCCCATCGTCGTTTTGGCAACCATGTTCTGACTCGAGCACTACAGCTTGTAGCGCGTCAACGAATTACCGATGGTCAGTCCGGTTATAGGGCGCTCTCTTTCACCGCTGCCCGAAACGCCGAAATTATTCACGACTTCAATTACGCGCAAGTGCTCACTCTGGACCTTTTGGCAAAAGGTTTTCGGTATCAAGAAGTGCCGATCAGTTACCACTTTCGCACCACTGGTGAAAGCTTCATCAAGCTTGGCCGCTATCTACGAAACGTTGTGCCCGCCGTATATCGGGAGATCAACGCCGCGTAGCGGGGATCACTCAGACTTAAAGGCAAGCGCTTGGTCGCTATTAAATGTCACGTGAACTTGGTCCCCACGAACAAAGTTGGTTGACGGTCCGCATCGGACCCGTAATTGCTCGTTCCTGAGGCTCACGAAGATCATGGAGTCATGGCCGTAGTACTCAATTGACTGAACCTCACCATCACCACCCGCGCGAATTGATAGCTGTTCAGGTCGAACTACCACATCAACAGAACCATCAAGTTGGGGGTCTACAGCGACAGAACCTAATGAGCAGGTTGCGGTCCCCGAAGTTGCTTCGCCCTTGAGGACCGAGACGGTGCCCACAAATTCCGCAGTCCATTGATCAACTGGGTGGTGGTAGAGAACTTGCGGGGAATCAGTTTGAACAACTTGGCCCTGGCGCATGACTGCAACGCGGTCTCCGACGATAAATGCTTCATCTTGATCGTGGGTCACAAATATTGATGTAATTCCAAGGTCTGCGAGGAGCCGATGGACTTCGGTTCGAACCTCGATTCGCAGACTGGTATCAAGATTGGAAAACGGTTCATCTAAAAGAAGGATGCCGGGTCGAGGCGCGAGGGCCCTAGCGAGAGCTACTCGTTGTTGTTGTCCTCCGGACAGCGTCGCCGGCATCCGGTCCGCTAATTCGGCGAGGTCCATCATCTCAAGCGCCGCAGCTACTTCGGTGTCTCGTGTTGATGATTTTGTGATTCCATAGGCGACGTTTTTGGCGACTGACAGGTGAGGGAATAACGCCCAGTCCTGGAAAACCATGCCTACTCGTCGACGGTCGGGTGGTACCCAGGCGTCTCCAGCGACGAGATCCTCACCGATTGTGATAGATCCTGATGACGGCCGCTCGAGGCCTGCGATGAGTCTGAGCAACGTCGTTTTTCCGCAGCCACTGGGGCCCAAAAGAGCAAGTGACTCACCAGTCGCGACATCCAGACTCACCCCATGCAATACGGGATCTTCGTCATAAGAGTGTTCAAGGTCTCGGATTATGACCCCGCGCGCAGCGGAGCTTGTCATGCGCCTGGAGTTACGACAATACGGTCCGCTGTTGGGCCGCCAACTCCGAAAGGGGTGTCGCCGACGTTAACCGTTGCTGTTCCGTCGGGGGCAAAGGACAACACAACCCCAGAGCGGCCGGGCATTAGGCCGGTACTTTCAAGAAATTCAAGTTGGCCAGTTTCCCACTCCAACTCTTCAGGTATCCGCACCACTGTGAAGGGGTCGCCAGCGTCAATCTTGGATAAGACAACTGCCCCTGTTGGTTCTTTGTAACCACTTCCTGGAATCGGGTTGCCGTGAGGGCAGGTTTGTGGTTCACCGAGCACTTTCAACATTGCTGCTTCAACTGTTGGCGAAATCACGTGTTCCCATCGACCGGCCTCACTATGTGCGTCTGTCCAGTTCAAACCAAGCACATCGGTCAGGAAGCACTCTGCCAGTCTGTGCCTGCGCACAATCGTTGTCGCTAACGTTTTGCCTTCGTTCGTGAGTGTGATCTCTCCATCAGCTTTCACATCGACGAGATCTTCGCGCTCCATGCGTCGGACCATTTCACTTACCGCAGGTCTGGACACCTCGAGGCGTTCAGAGATCCTTGCCTGGATGACAGGTACGCCGTCTTCGGCGAGTTCAAAGATCGCTTCGCTGTATTCCTCGAAAGCAGGATGATGTTCAGTTGGTTCGTACGCCATGCCATGACCCTATCAGCCTGCTTGTACGAACTGTGACGATCAAATGTTAAGTAGCCCTAACAATAAGTTGAGCCTTATTTCTAGGTGTTTTAAGGGGCACATTAAATAGGGAACAGCTACCGTCGTCCATTAATGCCTCAACGCACTCGCTTTGTCCTCGGACGAATTTTTCAAGTTCGTACCTTCGGTCGACAACTCGCAGGAATTCGTCTGACCGAAAACCAAACGTTCGCCTTTATGGCGCTGATCGTGGGGCTCGTTGGTGGACTGGCAGCGGTTGGCTTTCATTACCTGATCGATTATCTCCACGAGGAAGTTTTTGGACGAATAGCGGACTGGTCAAGTGACCTTGGCCCATTCAAATTTATGCCCGGAATTGTGCTCGGCGGCTTACTTGTCGGCCCGTTGGTAACGCGAGCTGCTTCCGAAGCCCGTGGACATGGAGTTCCAGAAGTAATGGAAGCAGTCAACCGTCGAGGGGGAAGGATTCGGACCCGAGTCGCATCGGTGAAGGCGATAGCTTCCGCTCTCACTATCGGCTCAGGAGGCTCTGCTGGTCGAGAAGGACCAATCGTTCAAATCGGCTCAGCGTTAGGTTCAACCCTGGCTCGTTCATTTAGAATGTCGGATCGTCGACGGTCAACGTTCGTGGCAGCCGGGGCAGCAGCTGGCATTGCCGCAATCTTTAACGCCCCCCTCGCAGGTGTGTTCTTCGCGCTTGAAGTGATCTTGCGATCCTTCACAGCACGTGGATTCTCCACGGTGGTCATTTCAGCGGTAGCGGCGAACGCAGTGTGGCGAGTCCTGGTCGGTGATGAGTCAGTACTTACTGCCGAAGTGCATCAACTCATTCATCCCAGCGAACTTGTCCTATACGCCGTTTTGGGGATCGTGGCAGCAGTTGTCGCTGTCGGGTTTGTGAGGTTGCTGTACCTCGTTGAGGATCGATTCGATGCTCTTCCGGTACTGGCTGATCTGCGACCCGCTATAGGCGCCGTAATGGTCGGGATTTTGGGCGCGATCTCAATTGATCTTTTGGGATCAGGGCTCGGCGGCATCGATAAAGCCCTCGCTGGTGAGTTTGCATTCCGTTTCTTACTTTTCTTAATAGTCGCCAAGATGCTTGCGACCGCATTGACATTGGGTTCAGGAGGATCAGGGGGAATTTTCTCCCCATCGCTCTTCATCGGAGCTCTGCTCGGATCAGCATATGGGGAAATCGTTAATCAACTTTTTCCTGACTCAACTGCGCCTGCGGGAGCGTATGCGGTCGTAGGAATGGCCGCTGTGTTTGCAGCGGCAGCACAAGCTCCGATGTCGAGCATTTTCATTGTTTTCGAGATGACGAACGACTTCGGACTGATAATGCCGCTTATGGCTGCCTGCGCGGCAGCAACGGTCGCGTATACCGCAATCAAGAAAGACTCCATTTACGAAGTCAAACTGCGCCGTAAGGATGCTTTAGGTTTCCAAACATCGGGCGAAGACCAGTTGATGAGCCAAGTCCCACTGGTAGGGGCTGCTGAAGCCAAATATGCGGCAACCCAAAAAACAGCTTCGCTGCGACAAGCAATCGAAACAATGAAACGAGGGCGAGAAGAGATGTTGTTGGTCGTCAGCGCGGATCGTGCTCTTCAAGGAGTCGCGTACCTCAAAGATGCCGAGGCAAAACTCCAAGAAACCCCGGATGCAAAGGTTTCCGAGATCCTCAGAGAGGATCATCCCGTCGCCCATCCGGGGGCAACTCTTGAAGAAGGAATGCAAATGTTGGAGAACGGCAACACCGACCTGCTCCCTGTTCTTGACTGGAACGACCGTGTTCTAGGGGTCGCGAACAGAGTTTCGATCGTCAAGACACACGACAATGCCGCACCATTAAACCCTGAAGATTCCTGACTACACCAACCCGGCGGCTTGAGCCACCAACTGCAAATGAGTGCTGAAGTCTTTCGTAGGTATAGGCGGGGCCAGGATTAATTCATCCACGCCAAGTGACGCCGCAAGTTCTACTTTCGCTTCAATTTCGCTTGGGTTGATCTCAGACAACGGAAGACCCAATTTGAAATCGAAATCTTCGTCACTCAAGTCGCGTCCGTGCGCGTTCAAAGTTTCGCCAAGCTGCCCGAGATGAGCCTTGATGTCTGGCTGAGCCCACCATCCGTACCAACCATCTCCTAAAACGGCGGCACGTCTCATCGCTGCTGCTGAATCCCCGCCAATAATGATCGGTGGACCGCCTGGAGTGATCGGTTTGGGATTCATGACAGCGTTCTCGAAGTGAACAAATTCTCCTGTGTAAGTCGCCCGGTCATCGGTCCATGCCACCCGAAGAGCTTCAATATATTCGTCCAAGCGTCGTCCCCGTCTCGCGAAATCAACGCCGAGAGCGCTGTACTCCTCCCAGGACCATCCAGAGCCGACACCCAGCTCGAAACGACCATCGGTGAAGTGATCCAGAGTCAAAACCTCTTTGGCCGTCAGCAGTGCCGGTCGTTGGGTCAAAATTAGGACTCCGGTAATGAAACGCAGCTTCGTTGTCGTAAGAGCTAACGCTTGAGCAACGAACAGCGGGTCGAATATGCCAGTGTCTGGCCCCCAATTCGGCTCACCGTCATCGGTGTACGGATAATCGGATTCATAGGTTGGGAAGAAGACAACGTGCTCAGGTAATGACAGGGTTCGAAAATTTAGCTCTTCAAGGGCCTGAGCGAAATCTCGAGCGAAAGACAAACCTCGACGCGGCGAATTACCAAAAAAGCCGGCAATACTGATGTGCATAATCAACCTCCCCTCCCATGGAAGCAAGCCGAACAGTTCCTGACGACTCGCTCCGCAACTTCTAACACAGCCTGATACAGGACCTAATTTGACGCAAATTCGGTCAAAAAGGTCGGTACCTTCAACAGATGTGACCGAAGAATTCGTTCCCTCAGCTGACCAACTTGTTGCTCACAACGAGCGATTTTCGGGAAGCTTCGAAGACGGAGACCTAGCGGTCGCCCCAGCGATGAAATTAGCGGTGGTGGCATGTATGGATTCGCGCATGGATATTTTCAAGATTTTGGGTCTGGAAAACGGTGAAGCGCACATTTTGCGGAACGCAGGTGGTGTCATCACTGATGATGTCATTCGGTCTTTGTGTTTATCTCAACGATTTTTGGGTACCCAAGAAATCGTTCTTTTGCATCACACCGATTGTGGTCTTCAAAAGGTTAGTGAAGATGAGTTCAAAGCCGACCTTGAAGCTGAACTTGGGGTTAAGCCTCGATGGTCACTGGAGCCGTTCACTGATCCCTACGGCGATACTCGCCAGTCGATGCAGCGCCTAATAGTGACTCCGTTTGTCGACGCCAGCTACTTGCGCGGATTTGTTTATGACGTGACCGACGGACGATTACGTGAGGTCAGCCAAGCAGAGTAGGTCTGTTGCAGCTACCGTCTCGACGAGATGACGCTCAAGGCCCTTAGGTGAAAGCCCTATTTGCTGAACGCCGGCTGGTTCCGCTGTTCGTGTGTGGGATTCTCGGACCGTTCGGCGGTTCGGTGTTGTCCCCAATGATTCCCGAGTTGAGAGAGGCTTTCGACACGACCACAGCAACGATTGCATGGGGGTTCGGCGCTTACTTTTTTCCTTACGCGATGCTTCTCTTGGTTTCAGGAACGCTTGGCGAAAAATGGGGTAGGGGGCGAACTATCCGGGTCGCAGTGTTTCTATATGCGTTGGCGTCGTTGAGTTGCGCTTCTGGTGTCTCGTTGTGGTTGTTTTTTGGAGGTAGAGCTGCGCAGGGGGTGGTCAATGCGTTTATGACTCCGCTACTCATAGCAAGCCTTACCGATCTCGCCCCAAAAGATCGAATAGGTCGTGTTATTGGCACTTACGCGGCTTTTCAGGCAATCGGCGGGGTTTTGGGCATGTTGGTCGGAGGTGTCGCCGCCGACGTTGGCTGGAGGTGGGCTTTTGTGGCAATTGCTGTGGTGGCAGCAACCCTGAGTTGGATGCTTCCCAAAGCCCGAACGTCTGAAGGCCCCGTCGTGGTAGGAATGCGATCAGTTCTGAATCGACGGATGTTCCTGTTGGGGTTAGTAGCGCTGACTCAATCCATAGGTCCAGGTGGAGTGCAGCTTTTAGTAGCTCTCGTCGGTCGAGACGTCCTCAGTTTGTCTGGATCTGCCACCGGTGTGTTACTGATCACTGGTTCATTGACCGCGGTGGTGTTAACACCAAGATGGGGTGCGATCATTGATCGAACCGGTGCCAAGAGCGCCACAGTTCTAGCGCTCCTTCTATCGATGGCTGGGGCAGTTGTATTGTCGCAAGCCAAAACCACCTTGGCGTTGGTCCTAGTGTGGGCCGTGGTCGGTGCGCTCGTGCAATGCATCTCAACGGGCTTCCAGGCACTAGCGGCCACAGGAGTGCCAGGAAACAGAGGGGGAGGGGTCTCCTTTGTCCTCTCACACCGTTTCCTCGGTCACGCAATTGGACCACTGATTTGGGTGCCAGTATTTGAACGCAACGTATCGTTCGCTTATTTGGGAGCAGCGTTAGTGGGCGTCCTATCCATTTCATTCGTCTACGCGGCCCAACACGACACCCTGTCGGAGGCTGTCGACTGATAATTAACGGGTTGGGAGCCAGCTAGCTACAGCTTGACCAATCTCGTTCGGGCTGTCTTCTTGAACGAAATGAGTACCACTAACAGTTACTTCGGTCTGGTTTGGCCAGGTACGACAAAACTCTCTTTGTGGTCCGACCAGAATTGACCCTGGGTCAGCATTGATAAACAGCTTTGGGACATCTGAACCGCTAAGCCACTGCGCGTAGTCCTCAACGAGCGCTACAACATCTTGTGGCTCGCCTTCGATAGGAATCTCTCGAGGCCAGGTAAGGGTTGGGCGACGATGTTGTGGATCCAGGAACGGCTCCCGGTACACAGTCATCTCCTCTTCAGATAAGCCCCGGATCACAGCGCTCGGAAGTACCCGTTCGACGAAAATGTTTTTCTCGATCACCATCTCTTCACCAGCCGGTGAGCGGAATCCTTGAAATACTCGCCGTCCTCCTTCATCGAAGTTCTGCCATTCGATAGGAGTGACGATTGCCTCCATATATGCGATGCCGGCGACGCGATCTTGATGACGGTTCGCCCAGTCGAACCCGAGAGCAGAGCCCCAGTCGTGGATGACGAAGGTCACGTGGTCGCCGAGGTCGAGTTGATCTAAGAGTTCATCCAAATATTCGCGATGGTCGACAAATCGGTATGTGCCTGGGCTGACATCGTCGAGTTTGTCGGAGTCGCCTTGCCCGATCAGGTCTGGCGCTATGCATCGGGCGTTGCCTGAAACATGGGGGATGATGTTGCGCCATAGATAGGACGACGTGGGGTTGCCATGCAAGAAGACAACTGGGTCTCCTTCACCTACCTCGTGGTACGCCATTTGTTTACCCAAAACAGTTTTGTACTGCTTGGAAAGTCGCTCGGTCGAGAAAGGTGCATCGGACATGGGCACTCCTTTTGTCGTTAGGTCTCCTCATTTCCTACACCAGTCGTGGCCCTCTTTTCCTGAATCAGGGCACGAACTTTCCCCTGTGAGGTACGGAGCGAGGGAATAGGGCTATATCGAACTGAACGTTAACAATGCAGTGGTGGCATCAGACTCAACTACGACAGGTGAGGTAAGGACTTCTGCCAGCCACTCCGGCCGACCTAAACAAGCAACTACAACAGCAATGTCCATCCCTGACAACGCCTGGATTTGGCGGACATGGTCAGCCGCGTAACTGGGAGGGCGAACATCTGATGCCAGTTCGGCCAATGCCCAAGGATCTGGGGCAGAGCCGTCAAGATCGGACTGCGAAACCCGCATGAGCATGGGGGAGGTAGGGCGACCACCTCCACCATCTAGACCGGGACCATCCATGATTATCAGGCCCTTAATCTCAGTTGGCCGTGAACCGAATAACAACAAACCGACATAACCGCCCAACCCATAACCGAGCAAAGTTACGGGCCCGATTTCGGCCAGTACGGCATCAGCATCAGACATCAAGGCCTCGCAGGTGTAGCCGCCCGCAACCGGAACCGTAGAGGCACCGTGACCAGTGAAATCCAACGCAAAAACAGGTCCCTGCCACCCGTGAACGATTCCTGGGATAGCTGACGGTGAACATTCACCCAATCCATGAAGGATCAGCAGCGGATTTCCTTGACCGGTGCGGAGTTCATGCAATGCGAGACGACTGCGGACATGCTCAAGAAAAGTTGTCGTCATAAGACCCGTCCCAAAAAATTGACCGTCATCTCAGCAACGTATTCAGGTCGTTCAATATGAACAAAATGACCCGTGTCTGCCAACGCATGAAATTCGGCGCCCGCAGGCAAGATTGGAAAAGCTTCCTCTGGAGTGGTGCCCCACCCCATTTCTTCTTTGACAGTTCCGATCACCCCTAAATAGGGCACGCGAAGACCACGAAGCCGTGGTATCGCCCACTCAGGTCGCCACGCTCCTGAGGGTCCGAATCGCATGGTGGGATCAATTTTCCAACGCCACCCATCGTCGTCGCATCGAGCGCCAACTGTCACCAAATATTGCAGCCACTCCTTCGATAACCGTGGATTCATCAACTGACGTCGTTCAGCTAAACCTTCGATGGTGTCAGCGCGTCGGTTCATTTGGCCCGCCCGTCGTCGATGATCAAGCCACCCACTCAGCTCAGCGGCCAGAGCGTTCACATCTGACCGATCGATCTGATTACTGAACCCCCTTTGATTTGGTATCCCATCCAGATTGATCACTGCACCTACTCGATGGGGGAGAACTTCAGCGAGTTGGTTCATCATCCCGCCTCCCTTGCTGTGACCTAGAACAGGAATCGGATCGCGGGTCTGCAGCGACTCGATGACATGTGCGGCGTCACGCATGTCCGCTTCCCAGGTGTACAGCGCTGCCATGTCGCTGTCGCCGTGACCACGTTGATCCCAAGCAACGACACGGAAACCTTGGGCAGCTAGCAGGGGAGCAAACAGATCCCATGTGCCGGCGAAATCAAATCCACCATGAGCTAAGAGAATCGGTTGAGATGTTTCATCTCCCCATTCAACGACGGACACTTCGATTCCGCCGACGTCGACGCGGCGAGAGCGGTCAGGGCGTTGGGCTTTGGGTAATGACGAACGGACAACGTCGATTTCGTTACTCATAATTCTGGGAGTTAATTAGTTACGAGACTGGTTGTGACAGCAACAGCTGAACAAGTTTGAGAGAGGCCAATGGGGATCTTTTTCACACGGGGGACCCTGTCAGATTGGCACAATCGCGCAAAGGACGCTTAATCGCGTAACTTGCTGTCATGGCAAATGACATTGACATTGGATTGTTCTCCATCAATACCGATCACCTCGTCGACGGTGAAGCCCTATCGACCGTCGCTGTGGCCGCCGAACAAGCGGGTTTCGAATCGTTGTGGACAGCCGAACACGTCGTATTACCAGACCCGCAGGCACCACCATCGCCGCTGCCACCCGATGCTGAGCTACTCGACCCGACCGTCGCGTTGGGTTATGTCGCTGCTGTCACGACCGACATAAAGCTGGCTACGGGCATCATTATTCTTCCCCAACGGAATCCACTTGTTTTGGCTAAGGAACTAGCCAGCGTCGATGTTTTATCTAATGGCCGAACAATCTTCGGAGTAGGAGTTGGATATCTCGAACCTGAATTTGAAGCAATTGGGATTCCCATGGAGGATCGGGGGCGTCGCACAACTGAATACATCGAAGCGATGCGGTCAATCTGGAACGACGACGACCCAGCGTATGACGGCGACTACGTGTCTTTCTCAGGAGTAAAAGCTTTTCCTCGACCGGTCCAACCATTAGGCCCACCGGTGGTGATGGGGGGACATTCCAGGCCCGCCTGGCGGAGATCTGTCACCCACAGCCAAGGCTGGTACGGGTTCATGTTGGATCCCGAAGCGACGTCTGAGAATCTAAGTGGGCTCGCAGAGGCGGAACAAAAATATGATCGTCCACATGAACTTGGCGAACTCGAGATCACGGTCACCCCACGTATGCGTCCCGGACCCGAAATGATCGAAAAATATGGGGAACTTGGCGTAGATCGCCTGGTGCTGCTATCGGGCGCCCGATCAGTTGATGAGTCCGTTGCGTTTATTGAACACATCCACGAAACTCTGCTGAGCTGACGAAGATGCAACCACTTGACGGGCTTCGGGTTGTTGAACTGTGTGAGGGGATAGCCGGTCCATGGGCGGGCAGACTCCTCGCCGGTTACGGGGCTGACGTCATCAAAGTAGAGTCACCCAACGGGGATCGATGTCGGGCATTAGGTCCGTTTCCATCTGACGACCCAAACCCCGAAACAGGTGCCTTACATCTGCATCTCAACACCGGAAAACGTGCCGTTGTCGGCGCCGTTGGAGATGACCTGGTTGACCGTCTGATAGCTGGAGCCGACATTGTTCTCCAATCGCGTGCCGTCATAGATCCGGAAACTATTGAGGAACGTCACCCAGGGATGGTCCTGATAACCGTCACTTCGTTTGGTTTAGTCGGACGTTACAACTGGTGTCACGGAGAAGAGATAATTCACTACGCAATGGGTGGCCCAATGTCAGCCAGTGGAGACCCCGAACGTGAACCCCTCAAAATGGGTGGCGATCTCGGCCAGTATCAATGCGGAACACTGACCGCCACGGCGGCGCTCGCGGCGGTCGCCTCGCAACGTCGGAGTGGTCGCTCAATTCACGTGGATATGAGCAACATCGACACCCAGATCACGTCAATAGACCGCCGTATGACATTTCTTCTGTACAACTCTTATCGCGGGGAGAACGTGCCTCGAAGCGGGGGATACAACACATCAATTTTTCCTGGTGGCTGCCGGCCAGCCTTGGACGGACATGTACAAGTGTCCACCCTGATGAACTGGTTACCCCGAATGGTGGCAGTAATGAACGACCCTGAAATGTCGTCGCTATATGAGGACCCAGCCTGGATCATTAATCAAGACCTACCCGAAATCGCTGACGGTCGGCTGTTGGAATGGACACTTGGACGTGGCAGGCAGCAAGCAATGGAAGAAGCCCAAGCTGGTGGTTGGCCTATTACCGCGGTTAACCGGCCCGTTGACCTGCTCACCGACCCCCACTTCACCACACGAGGTTTCTTTACAGAGATCGACCAAACCAGCGCCGGTCCAACGTTGCAACCAGGTGGCCCTATCCGCGTAGAAGATGGGTGGAGTGCCCGACGTCCTGCGCCCAGCATCGGTGAACACAACGCCGAACTAGAAGCTGAAGAACCGCAAAGTAGAGAAGTCGGTCAGAAAGTTGACGACGAACTGCCCTTAAGCGGCATACGGGTGCTCGATATGACAGTCGTTTGGGCTGGTCCCTATTCCACTCAAATTCTTGGAGATCTTGGAGCCGATGTAGTTCGAGTCGATAACCCATGGGTGTTCCCAACTGCGACTCGAGGAATTTTCCCCCGACCGACCAAAGAAATGATCGCCGACATCGGCGGCATTGGTGGTGGCTACCCAGACGCAGAACCTGGTGATCGTCCATGGAACCGGTTCGCGCTTTTCAACGCTCACGCAAGAAATAAACGAAGCATCACCCTGGATCTCCGCCAAGAACGAGGAAGAGAAACGTTCCTGAAACTCGTTGACGTCAGTGATGTACTGATCGAAAACAACTCAGTCGATTTGATGGACCGATTAGGAATTGGCTGGGACGAAATCCACGCACGAAATCCGAAACTGATCATGATTCGGATGCCCTCGGTTGGTTTAGAAGGCCCGTACAGGTCCTTCCTCGGTTTTGGTGTGAACTTTGAAGCGCTCTGCGGTCTTGGCGCTATTCGCGGATACCAAGACGCCGACCTCTCTGAGAACGAAGCAGTTTTTCACATGGATGCAGCATCAGGAGCATCAGGAGCTTTCGCTGCGTTGATGGCTTTACGGCGACGAGAAACAACTGGTGTTGGGGAATTGGTCGAAATATCGCAAGCCGAAAATATGCTTAACCACATAGGTGAACTTCTCATCGACGCCAGTCGCACCGGCGCGGTGCACCAGCCACTCGGCAACAGACACCGGGTGTATGCGCCGCAAGGTTGTTACCCGTGTGCAGGTGACGACCAATGGGCGGTTATATCTGTAACTAACAATGAGCAATGGCAAGCTTTGGTAGACATTTTGGGCTCCCCGCAATGGGCAACAGACAACGAACTAGCGACGCCGCAAGGTCGACAGCAGCGCCACGATGAGATCGATGAGCATTTGAGTGCGTGGTCATCCCGGCATACGGCGCAAGAAATATTTGAAACCTGTCAACATGCGGGTATCCCAGCCGCACCAGTGCTGCATGAAGACGAAGCGTTCGCTGAACCGCACTTCCGGGAACGGGGCCTCTTCGCCCCTAACGGCAACGCCGACGCGGGCGTACACGAATATCCGACACATCTATGGCGTTGGAACGGCCCTGACATGCGCTTCGAAGAGCTACCAGTCCTCGGCGGAGACAACGAAGCGATCTTCAAAGGTTTATTGGGTATGAGTGACGCCGAATACGAACTCTTGGTCGAAGAGGGCCACATTCAGCTCGATTATCTTCAGCCCGACGGAACCCCGTACTAAAAGAGACAGATTTCAGTCGGGGCGATCAAGTCGGAACTGGTCGCGGGTAGTTGTGTAATCCATTCCAGCTAGACGTCCCAGTGCATCAAGACGGACTGGATCAATTCTGGTTCCATCCAACACTTGGCTATCTATGTGAAACGCAATCACCTCACCAAAGGTGATTACGTGATGCAATCCGTCCTTATCACCGAACTCAACTTCGCGGACCGCCTCACATTCGACGACAGCCTTGGCTTCTTCAACGCCAGGAGCATCAACCTGGCCAAAATTTGCGGCCGTAAGACCGGTCTTTTCAAATTCGTCGACTTCAGGGGCGAGCGTGGCTGAAGAATCGTTCATCGCCACAGCAAGGTCGTGGTCCACGAGACTTGCGGTGAACACACCGGTATCTCTGATGTTCTGCAGCGAATCCTTGATGATCCCGTCAAACACGCCGGTGGAGAACAGCAGAACCGGTGGGTTAGTCGCCACAGCGTTGAAAAACGAATAGGGAGCCAGATTCGGAACACCATCAGTGCTTCTCGACCCGATCCAGCCAATAGGGCGGGGCACGATCAGCCCAGTTGTCAGTTTGTATCGGTCTGCGGTGTCGAGGTCATCGACAAGAAAAGAAGTTCGTTCCACGCTGCTCAACTTTCCGTTGTCCGGAAACGAAGCAGAGGGGGACCACTCTCCCCATCCCGATTCGTTGCCTCTTCAAACACTGCTTCCACGCGGTCGCCAATAGAAATTTGGTCAGGATCACATTCAACAATGTTGGTCATGACCCGCGGCCCCTCGTCCAACTCCACATAGGCCAAAACGAACGGAGTTACTTTGTTCCAACCTCCGGGGATACGTCGCGTCACGGTGAAACTGTAAATAGAACCATCACCCGACGCTTCGAACCACCCCACGTCTTGAGAACCGCATTCGGGGCAGATCTCTCTAGGAAACCAAATAACAAAATCACAATCACGGCACCGAGGAAGGACGAGCTGGCCTTGCTCCGCTCCTTCGAAGAAGGGCTGATTTTCCGAGTTTGGTTGAGCCGCCCTCGCTGGCAACTTCATAACGATCTCCCCAACACCATCGTCGAACTCGCTGATCGCGTCGCCAAACTTCCACCGGTGCCATGGGCAACAGCTAGCTCACAATCAGGAACCTGCACCTCGGTGTGCGCTTCGTTTCGTAACTGGCGGACCGCTTCGATCACCTTTGTCATGCCACCCCGATTGGCTGGGTGGTTGTTACACAGACCACCTCCATCGGTGTTAAATGGCAGCGCTCCGTGGGGTGCTCGTAACGCCCCTGAGGCAATGAACTGGCCACCTGCCCCACGTTCACAAAACCCCAAATCCTCCAAGGTGATTAATACTGTGATGGTGAAACTGTCGTAGACAGACACATAATCAATGTCACTTGGGGTGACACCTGCTTCGTTGAAGGCGAGAGGCCCTGAGCGCACAGCTCCCGTATGGGTTAAGTCGATTCGCCCGGATTGTGAAGACTTTACGAAGGATCCGGTCCCCAAGATAGGGATGCAATGCCGGGTCAAACGATCCGCGACTGCTTCGCTGACGATCACCATGGCACCCCCGCCGTCAGTAATGACGCAGCAATCGAGGCGGTGCAAAGGATCAGAAATCATTGGTGAGTCCAACACTTCTTCGACACTCACGACATCTTGCAAGAATGCGTGCGGGTTGTGTTGAGCATGGGTCGACGCTGCCACCTTGACCTCAGCAAGTTGTTCAGACGTTGTTCCGAATTCGTGCATGTGGCGTTGAGCAGCCAGTGCATAACCACCTGGCACTGACATGCCCCATTGACTTTCGAACGGTGCTTCAGGTGCTCCACTAACCCTGCCGCTTCCACCAGGACCGGCACCGCCGGTGCGGGGTTTACCAGCCAAGGTGATCAACGCCACATCTATGTGCCCAGCGGCAATAGCAGTTGCTGCATGTTGGGCGTGCACTAAGTAGGAGGAACCACCTGTTTCGGTGTCATTGATGTAGTGGCAGTCGAGTCCTAAATAATCCACCATCGACAACACCCCAAAGCCGGGGGCATCACCTGCTGAGTAATACGCATCAACATCTGATGTCGAAAGTCCTGCGTCGGACAGGGCGCCAAGTGCAACATCTGCATGGATTTGGGGAAGAGTTCGATCAGGTAAATGTCGCTCAGGATGCTCGTACACACCGGCGATGAACGCTTTGCCTCTTATGCTCACCTACTGGAAGCTAGCGGGGATATGAACGAATTGGCGGATCGGAATAACCGTAGATACAGACGGGCTGGCAAACGACTATGAGTTCTGTTTTGGCTATGAGCGGTTCGGCGCATCGCAAATGGTGGGTCCTGGGATCGCTGTGGGCTCTCTATGCATCGTTCGGACTAGTTGCCGGCTCGTTGGCTCCACTTTTGAGTCACATCCGAGTCGAACTCAACATGTCCCATGCAGCGATGGGTGCCGCTCTCGGAGCCTGGCCATTTGTTTACCTGGCGGTGTCAGCGATAGCCGGAAAACTGATAGATCGCTACGGGCTTCGCGTCGGTTTAACAGCGGGTTCAGTATTAATAGGCGCCTCGGGTCTGCTTCGCGCCGTCGCACAATCTGGGTCAAGTTTGTGGCTAGCAGTAGCGGTTTTCGGGCTCGGGGGCCCGTTCATTTCCGTGGGAGCCCCCAAGCTCGTTACCGAATGGTTCTCCGCAGACGAGCGAGGACTTGCAGTCGGTTTGTACAGCACCGCTTCATCGCTCGGGGCCATCACAGCACTGGTCATAGCCGACCCATTACGCGTCGCCACCGGCGATTGGCGCTGGGTGATGGTGATCTTTGGAACGGTATCTCTGACCAGCGGACTGTTATGGGTAGTGGTGAGCAGCCTGAATCCCGTCGACCAGAAACCTGATCTCACTAACGAACAATATGACGGATTGTGGCGCGACCAAACTGTCCGACGAATTTTGTTTCTGGCGTTCACAATTTTTTTCGTCGGCCACGCCCTCAACGGATGGATGCCCGAAATACTGCGCACCGGACCCTGGTCAACTCGCGGTGCTGCGTGGTTAACTGCCGGAGGAATAACAGTGGGCGTCATCGGATCATTGATCATCCCCGGCCGCGTCAACCCGCACAAACGCCCACAGTTCCTCACGATTATGTTCATTGCAATGGGAATATCTGTCTGGGCTTTGACGGTCTCTTCCCAAACGCTCCATGTTCTGGCTATAGCAGTCATAGGGATCGTCAGAGTGTCGAGTGTCCCAATGGCGATGCTGCTGTTGATGTCGAGTCGATCAGTCCCCGACGCCCGAATGGGAGTCGCAGGCGGACTTTTCTTTACCGCAGGCGAACTTGGGGGAGTGTCAGGCCCGTGGATTATTGGGATTGCTCGCCAAAACTCCGCTGACTTCGGATCGTCGGTCGCCATATTGTCACTGATGGCCGCTATTTCGGCGTTTGCTTGCTGGCGATTTTGGAGATCAGGATTCTTAGATCATGCATAACCAACCTTGTTGCAACCGAGTTACGAAATGACACAGGAAAACCCACAGCACAGATGGGACGCCATATATGGCGAACACCGCACACCCGCAGAACCCGACCCGTTTATAACAACCTCGGAATTTCTCCTAACACCACCGGCTAGGGCAGTGGATTTCGCGGGAGGAACCGGGGCCACGGCACTTTGGTTAGCAGCCAATGGCTTCGACGTTTCGCTAGTGGAAATATCTCAGGTAGCTCTAGAAATAGCAGAACGAGAGGCAGTCCGAAGAGGACTCAGGCTGTCGACGATCCATCACAACCTCGAATCATCCAACCAACTGGCCCGTAGCTGGGACATGGCGATGTGCTGCAACTTTCTCGACCGGCCGTTCTATTCGCTGTTGCGCGAGTATGTCGACCCGAACGGAGTGCTGTTCGTCAAGGTAGCTACAGCCACCAATTTGGAGCGCCACAACAAACCCAGTCGCCGCTACCTTGTCGCAAATGGGGAACTCCCAGACCTACTTCCAGGATTCGAACCACTCTCTTACGTCGAAGACTGGTTCGATGACCGGCATGAAGCCCGAATGATCTGCCGACGCAGCGCCGACTGACGGGTCATTGAACAGAAATTAAATCCACGACGAAGATGAGATGTTCGTCGGGCCCTATCACACCACCCGCACCAGCACTCCCGTAGGCCAAAGCCGGCGGAATAGTGAGTTGGCGACGCCCACCGACGCGCATTCCCACAACCCCCTGGTCCCAACCTGAAATAACTTGCCCACCTCCGAGTTTGAAACTGAAGGTTTGACCGCGGTTCCAGGAAGCATCGAACTCGTTACCTGTGTTCCATGACACTCCGACGTAATGCACTTCAGCGACGTGGCCAGCTTGGGCTTGGTCACCGTCTCCGCTGATGATGTCAACAATGCCTAATTGTTTCCCAGTCGGGTCTCCATCGGGAACGTCTACTTGGGGCTTTTCACTCATGCCAGCAGCGTAAGCGGCAACTGATGCAGAAGAAAGTCAGTCCAACCCTTCGAGGAAGGTCAGCATCGCGGAACTGACCTCTGATGCGCATTCCTGTTGAAGCCAATGCCCGGCACCCTCAATGATTTCGCAGTGACGCAAATCACCCAAAGCCTGCTGCATGGCGCTGATCGCTTCAGGGGTGTTCCCCGCGATCAGATCTGTTGAACCACCCATGTAGAACGAAGGCTGTTCGATGGTTGACCCAAGGAAAGGACCCGTAATCGCGGGCAGCCTGTTGATATTTCGATACCAATTCAAGCCCCCTCGGAAACCTGTTCGAGTTATCTCCTCAACATAGAAGTGCAGGTCATCCTCAGTGAGCCACGGAGGTAACTCATCAGGTGACACGAGCTGGTCCGTCATAGCTTCACCAGCCGGGAAGTGACCATCGAACGGTTCGCTGATATCACCATTGCGGAGCGCATCACCACTGATGGCATACAAGAAACCGCGCATCGTCTTATAAATATCAGCTTCGAGGTCCGCTTCTGCTTTACCTGGTTCCTGGAAGAACAACCGGTAGTAATCCCGGTCAGGTCCCGCTGCTTGCGCCATGAGCCCGTTGAGGTCAATACCTTCAGGCAAAGCCCCTATCGGACCTGTATAGGGCACACTCAAACAAGCCACAGCACGGAACAAATCTGGACGCATCAGGGCCGCAAACCAGGCAACTGGCGCACCCCAATCATGACCGGCAACGACGACCGGTCCCTGATTCAAGTGATTGGCGACCGCAACGACATCCCCGACGAGGTGATTGATGTCGTAGGCATCTATTGCTTGCGGCGCACTCGTCTTTCCATAGCCACGCATCGACATGGCAACAGCCTGATATCCGGCCTGGGCTAGAGCATCTATTTGGTGACGCCACGAGTACCAGCTTTCAGGGAAGCCATGACACATTACGACCGCCGGACCCTCCCCTTTGGTGACGTAATGGATTTGTATTCCGTTACCTTCGATGACGTGTTCTTCGAGATCGCTAATCATGAAGAGAGTTTGTCACCACTTGCACCGGTCATCGCAATCTAGGGTGCAGTTATGAGCGAACTGAGATTTGATGGCCGAGTCGCGTTGGTAACTGGTGCAGGAGGTGGATTGGGTCGCGAACACGCAATCCTGCTTGCGTCGCGGGGTGCAGCAGTCATGGTGAACGATCTGGGGTCACCAACTATGGGAGGCCAAGACCACGATCCAAGCCCAGCTGAAGCGGTTGTCGAAGAAATACAGTCCGCCGGTGGCATAGCAGCAGCAAACAGCGATTCTGTAGCCACCCGCGAAGGTGCCGAATCGATGGTTGCCAGCACCTTGGAAGAATTCGGTCAACTCGACATCGTGATCAACAACGCCGGAATTATCCGCAACCGAACATTCCTGAACATCAACGAATACGAATTCGAACCTGTCATTGATGTTCACGTCAAAGGATGTTTCTTTGTGACTCGTCCTGCGTATGAACACATGAAATCAGTTGGCTATGGGCGAATCGTCAACACCAGCTCCGGATCCGGATTGTTCGGATCGTTCGGCCAGTCTGCCTATTCTGCGGCCAAAGCAGCTATTTACGGGTTCACCCGAACACTTGCGATCGAAGGAGTTCGATACGGCATACATGTCAACGCGATAGCCCCAGGGGCCCTGACTCGAATGACCGGAGATGTTCTCGGCGACGACGGCGAAATTGCTGACATGACAGGCCTCACCGGGGAAGACCTCATGATGCAGTTAGGTCCACAACAGGTTGCACCCGCTGTGGTGTATCTGGCACACGAATCATGTTCCCTTAACGGTGAAACGCTTTCTGCGTCGGGAGGCAGAGTGGGTCGCGCGTTCATGGGAGTAACCAAGGGAATATACGAAGAGGACCTGACCCTTGAATCGGTTGCTGAACGCATCGACGAAATATGTGACGAAGACAACTATCTCGTTCCCGTCAACGTTGACCAAGAAATGCAGCTGTTACTCGAACATCTCAACACCGAAGACAGCTAAGAGTCGACCGATCAAGCGGTGAGTGCCGCTAACGCTGCTTCGTACTCTGCTTGTTCTAAGCCGTGCGGGTACGCACACACCAAATCAATTCCAGCTTCCGCCCACGCGTTCAATTGCTCTTTTGCGTGACCGAGATCATCGCTGCGTAAACAAGTACCGGCAACCACATCTTCAGGCGTCATCAACCCCTGACGTACGAAATGATGATGGTAATTAGCCATGGCGTCATAATTCACAGCGTCTGTATGTAAAGCCTCATAAGGGCTGAGACGCACATATAGAACTGTGTAAGGAGTGCGCCCATTCGCTTGCCCAGCGTTCTTGGCTAAGTCAACGGTTTCTTGTGCGTGTTGTGGGGTTAACCAGTTCAAGACCAGACCGTCGGAACGAGCTGCTCCTAACTCGACCATTTTGGGACCGAGTGCGCCAACTAATACGGGGAAGCCCTGGCCGAAGGTCACACCGAAGCGTGCTTGACCCATCAACTCGTCACATGCCACTTCTGTCCAACGTAACGGCGAAGTTGGGAACGGAACTCCAAGACGATCTGCTGCTTCGCGATGTGACACCCCGATTCCCAAAGAAAATCTTCCTTCTGACTGTTCTTGAAGAGTTGCTGCGGATAGAGCGAGATGAGGTAGCGACCGAAATGGTGCCGCAGCGACACCCACTGCTCCACCGACATGTTCTGTTTCGGCGAACATCGCGGCGAGACTTATCCATGGACTTCTTCCCGCTAACCCACCTTCTGGGGTGCGATTACCTGTTTCGGGGAGATAGATCGAAGAATATCCGTGGTCTTCAGCGAACTTCCCCAACTTCACCACTTGGGCCACTGGTAGATCCCGCATACAGATACCTAATTCCATAACCCCTACCTTCGAACGGTGTTCACCACTGAATCTATGGGAGATCCTGTTATCTGAGCGAGTCTGAACAAAACGAAACTCCATCTGTAGATAGAACGTCTCCTTGATGGGACTACGATCTCCCTCACATCGTTTTTTAAGAAGGCGACGCCCATGGCAGACCCAATTGATAAAGACCCGAATTACTGGGTGCTATCCATTGACGATGACCCATTCCTTCGCCTCGGCCTCGAAAACGCGTTAGGCCAAACAAAAGACATTGAGTTCTCGTCAGCCTCATCCAAGACCGAAGGAATGAAACTTTTCGTTGACATGTGGAATAACTCAAGTGAGGACCCAAGTCGCAAACCGAGCCTGATCCTGTTAGATCAAGATCTACAGGACGGCGAAAAGGGAACCGATCTCTTAAGCGACATCGTCGGCTTCTGTGGAGGCACCCCGCAAGACGCGGTTAAAGTTTGCATGCTTTCGGCCAGCCAACGACAACGAGACTGGGTTAAAGCATTCGAACTTGGAGCTATCGGTTGGATCGACAAAGCTGCCGTTACTGAGCTCGACAAATTCCCGAGCAGAGTGCGTGACATCATCAACAACCGGCAAGTCGAATGGGAAGGCACCCAAGCGCAATACATCATGCGGGTGCAGCAAAACAGAGACCAACGACCGGTACTGACACCAAGGATGAAACAAGTTCTTGTTGAAACCGCCCGCCAAGGCGACTTGAAAGCCGCAGCCGCCGAGATCGGCATCGCCTACAACACTGCAAGAGCGACGCTCGGGACTGTCTTCGAAAAACTCGGTGCCAAGAACCAGGCATCGGCGGTTGCCACGGCGATTCACTATGAACTGATAACTGCCGAAGAGTGTCTAGCGGTGATCTAAGAGATGAACTGCCTGCTTGTCGCGACAACCACCAATTGGAACGAAACGACATGGGGACAGGTGCTATTAGCTGCGGTTCTAATATTGTTTGTCAACTCACTGTTCTTTCTTTGCCGACGACTACTTCGTATCCGACAGTTGCGAAAGTTAGAAGTCATTCCAAAGGTAAGAGGTCTATCTCTGTCCGATATGGACGAGAAGCACTTTCAGTTGCAGGTAGCGGCAGCGCCTCAACTTTTGGTTGAATCCGGTTTGCGATTGGTGGTAGCGGTGCAAGGGCCAGACGAAAGAAAGCGCCAAGTTGTGACCGAACCAACTCCCGTTCCCCAAAACACTTTGGTGATACCCCGAGACTTGGCGCCTATCGGGTCGACCTTATGGGTGAACTGGGTGCTCGGTGATCGAGTTGGACCTGGAGCGTCTATTCGGGTATCGCGAACCCTTTAAAGTCACGCGAAGAAAGTGCAACTCTAAGTCTCGAGGTCATTTCAGCGAATTCAGATACCTGGCGCGGTCTTTGTCAGAGAAATCAGCAGGCACATGAGTGTGCTCATTGATTCCAACCTGCCAATGAGTGTCCTTATCTACCCACACGCCGTCGCGTTTGATCAATAGAAGGTCACAGACATCGCATCGCACCCCTCGTCGCCCAAACAGCAATCCGAAGATCCAAATCCCGATAGCACCCCGAAATAGCCAACTCAGAAGACCCGGGCCGGCTATAGACGCCGCCGCGGCTGCTGCAGCGACCGCTGCAACAAGAGCTGCTGCGGCGATAGCAGCTGGAGGTAAATCACCTATGGCGTCTATGAGTCCATTCCCGTCATCAAGATCGTCTTCGTCGACGTTGTCGCCAGGGGTTGGAGAAGGTTCAGACTCTCCGACATCGTCATCTCCGCCGTCAGGGCCGTCTGACCCGTCATCGGGGGTGTTTTCTGGCTGGGATGGTGCTGGTGGGGTGCTGTTCACCCCGAGGCCCCCTTCATCCACGTCATCTATGCCGTTACCGTCAGCGTCTGTGTCCTCCCCATCGGGGATTCCGTCGCCGTCGGTGTCAGGGTTCGATGTGTCCGGGTCGGATCCGTCGATCAGTCCGTCCCCATCGACATCAGGGTTGTTTGGGTCTGAGTCTTCACCGTCAGGGAGCCCATCACCATCACAATCAGGTGTGTCCGCACAGCCAGGGGCCTCCTCTGAGTCTGGGATGCCGTCATCGTCGCTGTCGGTGTCAGGCAGAGGATTCGGTGCGTCAGGTTGCGGATCATCCTGAGGTTTATCTTCATCGTCGGGTTCGATTACTGGAGGTGGATCTGGAGCTGGAGGGTTGTCTGGTTCCACAGGCTCAGGGGCGATCACCTCAGGTATGGGATCAGCTTCAACATTGTTGTTGACGTCTGTACACGACGGATCTTGGATACAGGCCGGGCTGGTTTCAGAGTTGTCCGGTACCCCGTCACCATCACAGTCTGCTACCAGGATGCACGCAAAGATCTCGTTGCCGTCGTTGATACCGTCATCATCACAATCAGGGTCTTCGACACAACCATCGAGTTCGTCGACGTTGAGGATGCCGTCCCCATCCAAATCAGGGTTTGGCGGTGGAGGCAACAGGTCATCGTTTGCGTTGACAACGGTCACGAACTGGTTGACGACCGCTGCGTACTCATAGGACGAGTTGTCCCAATCAACATCAAGGTTCACATAACTGGTGACGTCACCATCAGGTACGTCGTCATCGAGACCGGTGGCGGTTACTCGCTTCGGGTTGTCCCAGTCATTTGGACCGAACTCCAAAACAGTTTTGTTGACCGAAATTTCGGTGGGATCAGTGATCGCGACAACGATGAACACGGGAGCTGTTGGTTGTCTGTTCAACACAACGGTGAATTTGTCCTTCATGCCCGTCTCATCTGTGAAGATTTCACAGTTACACGGGATGCCATTCTTGGAGACCGTGAACCCGGCATCACCACCGGTGTCGGATGGACATACCTGTTTGAACTCAGGGTAGAACTGCGGGTTCGTTGATCCGGATGGGTGGGCGAACGTCAAATACACGTCCACCTCGGTGTCGGAGTCTCCGCTATCCAGATCCCAGGTGTGCCCGTCAATCTCTGTAGCCGGAAGGTATTTGGCAGGGGAGTCGTCTGAGTTGGGGTTGTAGGTGAACATGTTTTGCCGGAAATAGAAGCCGACAGGACGATCAGCCAAACTGTCTATGTCGTCGACTCCGTCGTCCCAACCAACAACTTTGAAGTGGGGGGCAGCTATCGCGTCAGTGGAGAAACCGGTTCTGTCGAGTTGGTAGCCGTCCTGCCATAAAATGTTGTAGTTGGGCAACATCAGATCACCTGCGCTGTGGTTTGCGCGAATGAACTCACCTGGGGTCATACCCGACGCTGCCAGGTCGGCTTTGTTGACCATGTATTGACGGACAGCGATCCCTGGTTGGGGATCAACTTCCCACCGACCACCTATACACAGCGGAGTGTTCCACGCCACTTCGCCCCCGTAATCGATGTAGAAAACATCGTCGTCGTCTTGGGTCAATGGTCCTTTGATGAGGCTGTAACCGTCAGGAACAACGTTGGGGTCCTCTGGTGGTGGTCCCCCAGCAAGGTTGCAGTTGCGGTCGTATTGCGCGACATATGAATCGGAGTTGTTTCTTGGAGCGAAACTTGTGTGTACGTAAGGAGAATCACTACTGGCGGGACCGGCAACTGTTGATCCGTAGCTGACCTTGCCATGGGTCCGCCCCGACACGTAGATGTTGTCATCGGGACCGTACCGAACATCCTCCGCCCAGGCCATCGACTTTGAGTTGCCGGGAAGGTCATGGGTCTTTACGTCGTGAATTGTTGTGCACTTCTCTTTGAGGTCGGCAGTGTCAACAGTCATCATCCAGCCCGCAGCCCCGTATCGCAGCCCGCCTACCGCTGCGTGTTCTCCGGGGCCGCTGCCATGGCGATAGAAACCGGTGTTGGCTAGTGCCAGCTCTGAACCGTCGCTGTTGATAGCGATCTGTCCGCCGAGTTCCCTTTCGTTGTGAACATCAAACGAGGCGACGTTCTTGTAGTTGCCGTGTTTGTCGGTATGCAACAAATAGGTGTCGTTGTTGACGTCGTTTTTGTTGGTGAAATCAGCACAAGTCCGAAGGGCACCGGCGTCGTCGTAACATCCCTCATGGAGATCAGGGTCCAACAGGAGGTTCCCACGGCCGATCTGAGTACCGTCGGAATTCCAACCCGGTCGGGTGAACGTGTTGGCCGGATAGTCCTCAGAGTTCGCGGGGATCGTTGGTGCGTAGTAATGGTCGTTCTTCTCGGAGTATTTGTCCCAGGTACCCACAATGAACAGGTCATCGTTGGTGGGATCTACAACCAGTTCTCTGGCGTTGTTGTATTGGGAGGTGGACCCGAACTCTCGACCCCACATGAAGTCCCCGTCAGCGGACATTTTGATCATATTTGATCTGGCGCCAAAATCAGCACCCCCGATGTGACCTTGCTGACCCCCACTGCTGGCTTGTGCTCCGTCACGAGAACGATCATCACAGTCATAGGCAATGGTGTCGCCACCCACCTTGTCGTTGTAACCACCGACACCGACAACAGAACCATCTGACAAGAACTTGACGTCAGCAACGTGGGAGATCTGGCTGTCAATGCAATGGTTCCACCAATATCTCCATTCGGTCGCCCCAGTTTCGGCGTTGAGTTTGGCTAGGAACGGAGACTGTGATTTTGAGTACACCAGTCCCGCTTGGTGTTCGGGCAAGCTCCACTCGGTGCCTTGCATCATTCGGCCCCAACCCTTCCACCTACCTGAAACAACGACGGAACCCTTGTTGTCCACGTCGACTGAGTCCAAGTAGGAGTGGTTGCTGGCGTGGAGCATTCGGTACCATTTGGTTCGCCCGTCTTTGTCGATGGCGACGATGAGACCGTCGGTGTTCTTATCCACGGCTATCTCAACAACACAGTCACCTCTGAGGGCGCAGAACCCGTTGATGTCGTCATTGGTGTGGGCTCTCTTGTTGGTCCAGTATCCGACGGCGTACGTGGTTCCCTCGTCGTCGACCTCGATGTCGTGTATCCAACCAAACGAATCTGTTCCGTCCACTCCAGGAGCATCTGGGTTTCCTGAGGTAGGTTTGCTGCCTCGTTTCATCTCCCACACCCATTCTGTTTCCCCCGTGGGCGACACCTTGGAGACAGACCACGCTTTCATGTTCTGCCTGTCGGGGTATTCACTGACCGGATAACTGAAAGATCCTCCTTGGACACCCAAATCACCGGTACCGGCGTGGTTGGTGGCGGCATACACATATCCGTCAGCGTCCACAGCTACCGCAGCCGTGTACGTTCCCCACTGTGTTTGGCCGACATGGAACACCGCCGCATCCTCGAAGTCAATGGCGCCCGCGGCTGTAGCTGGGACAAACCCAACCGTTAAGCCGAGGGTTATCGTTGCGAGCATCGCTCGAATGAAGCGCTTCACGAATGGTTCAGTGATCATTTCTCGAAATCCTATGGGTTCTTAATGGACCGAAATTGATGGTTGGCCCTTTGTGGATGGTCGATGATCAACTTATGGAAGTTTGTTCGGAAGCTACATAGTGCGAACGCTGCTAGTTGCCTAGTGCAAATGCGCCCCTCGGCCTGTTTTTTCAACCTAGGTTGGCTTTGTTCTCGCCGCGCACTGGTACTAACGCTTGTTGCAATAGAACCGTTCATCTCGCTGCACTTTTTGGAAATCAGTAATTGACGCATGCTTGCCTTTTAAAAGTCATGAGCTTCTCCCTGCGCGCGACCAGCTAGGAGCGCGAGGGCCGCACCCTGGGTCCTGAACACACAGAGCCAACTCAGCGTTATCGCCTAACCCGTCTCCATCGCAGTCAGCCATCAAGATGCACGCCAACAGCTCCGAGGCGTCACCGACGCCGTCTCCGTCACAGTCAGGGTTGTGGACGCATTGGGCGAGTTCGTCTTTGTCGTAGAGACCGTCTTTGTCGCTGTCGAGAGGGTCGGCTCTGCAGGAAGGATCTTGGATACAGATCCTGTTTTGTTCATCTACATCGTTGACCCCGTCACCGTCGCAGTCGGCCATCAACATGCAGGCCCATACCTCAGCTCCGTCACCGATCTTGTCGTCGTCGCAGTCCGGATCAGTGATGCACTGAACCAATTCATCTCGGTCCAAGAGTCCGTCAAAGTCGCAGTCAGGCAGCACTGCACAGCCCGGTTTTTCGTCGGCATTCGGGATTCCGTCAAGGTCCCAGTCATATTCAATAGGGTCCTGAGGGCCTGTTTGATCGTTGTCTTTGACAACGAAGCCAACTGTTTGATTCGCGAGGGGGTCATACATGTTGTCAGAGGCTGCGTCGTTCACAGCTGTGGTCAACGTCACGCTTTGGTTGCCGTCGCTGTCGCTGTCGTCAACGGCGGTCAAGGTGATCGACTGGGTGACTGACCAGTTACCGGCAGTGAACGTCACGGTGACAGAACCAACTGTGAGCTCAGTGTCATCCGACGTTGATATGTCGATCATGACGTTGGTGGTTGGAGCTGTTCGCAGGACCACGGTCAAGGTGACAGTTGCTCCTTCGTTGACGTTGGTG
>CEUZ01010329.1_pt1 | contig 39609 bp, 41 predicted proteins | sample 361511 | NCBI WGS metagenome assembly CEUZ01 (sample SAMEA2622822, study PRJEB7988) | marine metagenome | biome: marine biome (ENVO:00000447); feature: surface water layer (ENVO:00002042); material: "saline water (ENVO:00002010), including plankton (ENVO:xxxxxxxx)" | depth 5 m | reverse complement strand
GATATAATGTTATTGGTATGATAAAACCTCCTGAAAAAGCTTGAAAAGTTCATTCATCTAACATAATTTAAGATTATATGAAAGAAAAAAAAAATAAATTTATTTCTTTTTTAAAAGAAAATGGCTTGAAACCAACTATGCAAAGAAATTTAGTTGTTAAACAACTTTTAAATGGAAAAAATAAGCATTTTACAGCTGAGGATTTGTATGATGAAATGAAATTTAAAAAAAAAAATATATCTTTAGCTACAATTTATAATACTTTGCACAGTTTTGTTGAAAAAAAAATTTTAAAATTAGTTTCTGTAAAAGAAGGAAAAGCAATTTTTTGTACAAATATGAATAATCATTATCATTTTTTTAATCGTAAAACTGGAAAGTTAATTGATATACCTTACGAAAAGATTAAAATTAAAAATTTACCTAAACCACCTAAAGGTACAAAAATAGATAATATTGAGATTACAATTAATTTAAATACAAAAAATTAATTTTTTTTAATTCCCCATAAATATTTTTTTTCTATCCAACCTCTATATGGCTTTATTTTTACTTTACATAATTTTTCTTCACACATTATAATTTTTCCAATAACCCCCTCTTTTATTATTGCAGTAATAATTTTATCATTTTTATATTTAAGTAAATTTTGTTCTTTTTTATTTATAAAAGTGTTTTTATTTGAAATCATACTTATGTGAATCCATCCTTCGTCACCTTCAAAATCACTAATTTTTCTCCAGTTGTCAAACTTATCTATTATTAAAATAGGTAAATTTTTTTTTTGATATATAAATTTGATAGGAGCTTCAAAACTTGCATTCCATCTTAAATATACTCTATCTTTTTTTAATGAAGCATATTTGGGTTCAATTGGATAAATAATTGATTGAACTTTAGATGTAAAAATTAAAAAAAATATAAATATAATTTTTTTCATTTTATTTACATATTTTACATTTTTTATTCTTTTTGAACTTTATTTTTTTAAATCTATTATAAAGTAAATCTATTATAATTAATTCTCCTGTTAATGACTTTCCTATTCCAAGAATATTTTTAATAACCTCAACTGATTGAATTGACCCAGCAATTCCAGCAATTCCACCTATAATTCCGCAATCAAGATAATTTTCATTTTTAATTTCTTTATTATTTTTCGGGAAAATACAATTGTAGCAAGGATTATTGTTAGACTTAAGCCAACCTTTGATCACTGTTATTTGAGCTTCAAAGCCTCTTAATGCTGCTGTAATTAAAGTTTTTTTATTTTTGATACAACTTTCATTTATTAAATATTTAGTTTTAAAGTTATCACTCCCATCAACTATTACATCGTACTCTTTTATTATTTTATCTATGTTAACTTTTGTTATTTTTTTTTTATAAATATTTATTTTTAATTTAGGATTTATTGATAATAATTTTTTTTTTGCAATTTCTACTTTTGGTTTATTAATATTTTTTTGATTATAAATTATTTGTCTTTGTAAATTTGATAATTCTATTTTATCGTAATCTGCTATACCTAATGTCCCTATACCAGCTGCAGTTAAATATAATGAAACAGGAGAACCTAATCCTCCCATTCCTAAAATAAATACTTTAGACGTTAATATTTTTTTTTGACCATTTAATCCTATATTTTTTAAGACAATTTGATGAGCGTACTTTTGAATATCTTTATCAGTTAATGTTTTTAACATATTTACTAATTAAATAATGGAGTGGACAAATATCTTTCTGCAAAAGACGGTATTACTATAATAATTTTTTTATTTTTCATTTCTTTTCTTTGAGCTACTTCTATACCAGCAGCTAAAGCTGCACCAGAAGAAATACCAATAGGTAATCCTTCAATTTTTGCAGCCATCTTAGCCGTTGCAAATGCTGTTTCATTTGCTATTTGAATTATCTCATCTATGCAATTCTTATTTAAAATTTTAGGTATAAAACCTGCTCCTATTCCTTGAATTTTATGTGGTCCAGCAGAACCACCCGAAAGTACTGGACTATCTTCAGGTTCAACAGCAATAATTTTTATTTTTTTATTTTTTTTTTTTAAAATTTTACTTACACCTGAAATAGTACCTCCAGTTCCAACACCCATAATTACAGCATCTATTTTTCCATTTGTATCATTTAAAATTTCTTCTGCCGTTGTTTTTTCATGTATTTCTGGATTTGCATTATTTTCAAACTGTTGCGGCATAAATGAATTTTTATCTTTTTTTTTAATTTCTAGAGCTTTTGCTATAGCTCCTTTCATGCCTTTATCAGCAGGAGTTAATATTAATTTTGCACCAAGTAATATTAACATTTTTCTTCTTTCAATTGACATTGATTCAGGCATTGTCAAAATAAGCTTGTAACCTTTTGCAGCGCAAACAAAAGCTAGTCCTATACCAGTATTTCCTGAAGTTGGTTCAATAATTGTAGTTTTTTTGTTAACCAGTCCCAATTTTTCGCCTTTTTCTACCATTGCTAATCCAATTCGATCTTTAACTGAAGATGTTGGGTTAAAAAATTCTAATTTACAAATAAGTTCGCCATAACAATTATATTTTTTTGAAATTCTTGGTATTCTAACTAAAGGGGTGTTACCTATTGTGTCTAAAATACTATCGTAAATCTTATTTCTTATAGTTTTAAATTTTTTCATAATTTTAAATTGTAAAATCCATTTTCTTTCCTTTATTTATATCTACATTAACTTTTTTAATTTTTTTATATAAATCATCAATACTTGTTGCTTTGAAAAATTCAACAATTTTATCTGATACTTCTTCTACAAGTGGGGTTATAACTTTAGATCTTATATCTGTATCTATTTTATCAATATTTTTATTTTTTTCGATTATCAAAATTGAATTATAGATATCAATTAAATATATATTTCTTTTTTCCTTGCCTAGCGTATAACCTCCATTAGGGCCTCTAGTTCCTTTTAAAATTCTTTGCCTAACTAACTCTTGAAGAATTTTTTCTAAATATCTTGATGGAATATTCTGTCTTTTTGTTATTTCAGTAGCTCTTGTAGGGGAATTATATGAATATATAGCTATATCAAGAACAGCCTCAATTGCATGTAAAAATTTTTTATTAAATATCATTTATATACCTGTAGATCCAAATCCTGAATCTTTTCTTTTAGTTTTAGCGTTTAATTTTTTTTTTTCACTCCATTTTATTTTTTCAATTCTGGCAATTATCAATTGAGCTATTCTCATTCCTCTTTCGATTTGAAATATTTTTTTCCCATGGTTTATTAAAATTATTTTAATTTCGCCTCTATAATCAGCATCTATTGTTCCCGGAGTATTAAGAACTGTAATTCCATAATTTGCTGCTAATCCAGATCTTGGTCGAACTTGCGCTTCTAAATTCTTTTTTAAGGCAATTTTAATACCAGTTGGCACAATTATTATTTCACCTTTTTTTAATTTTATTTTTTTTTTAATAGCTGCATAAAGATCTAACCCTGAACAATTTTCAGATCCATAATTAGGTAATTCGATATCTTTTGCATGGGGTAATTTTTGAATTTGTATATTTAACATAATAATTTATAAGTTTAGTTTAAATAAAGTGAAATATTTTGAATAATTTTTTCTGCTATATTTTTTTTTGACATCTTAGACCAATTTTCTTGTTTATTTTTACCAATTAATGTTATTTTATTAAAGTCATTACCCATTGGATTAAATTCTTTTGATATTTTGTTAGCAAAAATAAAATCACAATTTTTATTTATAAGTTTATTTCTTGCATTATTTATTAATGAATTAGTTTCAGCTGCAAAACCACAAACTAATTTTGGTCTTTTTTTTCCCAAATTTGATACAGTTTTTAAAATATCTTTATTTTCTTTAAATCTTATTTGTTTAAAAAAATTTATATTTTTTTTATATTTTTTACTATTTTTATATATTTTCCAATCCGAAACTGCTGCAGTTAAGAACGCAACATCAATTGAACTTTTTTTTTTACAAATATTTATACTTTCATTAAACATCTCGGAAGCTGATTTAACTTTTATTAGTTTATTTACTTCTGGAGGTTCAATATTTGTTGGTCCGGTTATTAAAATAGTTTCGGCACCATATGTATAGGCACAGTTAGCTAGTTCATAGCCTTGTTTACCTGAAGAAAAGTTTGAAATATATCTTATAGGGTCAATAGTTTCAATAGTTGGGCCTGCAGTTATTAATATTTTTTTTCCTTTTAACTTTTTTTTGTGAATAAAAAAATTTTTAACTTCTTTCTTTATAATTTTAATATTTTCCATTCTGCCAAATCCAATTTCACCACAGGCTAAGTTTCCTTTAGATGGGCCAATAACTTTAATTCCTCTATCTTTTAATTCTTTTATATTTTTTTTATTAGCTGGATTTTCCCACATTTTTTTATTCATAGCAGGAACTATAAAAATTTTTTTATTAGATGCTGCTAACGTTGTTGATGCTAAATCATCAGCATATCCATTAGCAAGTTTTGCAATTATATTAGCACTTGCTGGAGCGACTACTATTAAATCAGAATTTCTTGTTAAATTTATATGTTTCATATAACTAGAATATTTTTTTTTTGAAAAAATATCTGTATGAATTTCTTTTTTTAATAAAGATGTAAGAGATAATGGAGTAATAAATTCTTTACCTGCTTTAGTTAAAATAACTTCTATATCAAAATTTTCTTTTACTAAATCTTTTAATAAATCCAATAACTTATATGCAGATATGCTCCCACTAATTATAAATAATATTTTTTTCATTCTTAATTTACTAAATAATTATGTAAATTATAACAATTAATTTTTATATTTAAATAAATAAGAATTTTATTTTTTGCAGGAATAAATTGTTACAATTCCAAAATTAAGATCAATGTATTTAACATTATTGAATTTTTTTGATTTTAAAATTTTACAAATTTTTTCTTGTGATGGAAATCTTTTAATACTTTGAATTAAATAATTATATGCTTCTTCATTACCTGTTACTGTTTTACCAAGTTTAGGAATAAAATTATCAGAATATATTTTATAAATTGAGCTTAAAGCTAAATTCTTTACTTTGCCAAATTCCAGACATATAAATTGTCCATTTTTTTTTAAAATTCTTTTTATTTCAAATAAAGTTTTACTTATACTTTCTACATTTCTTAAGCTGAATGACATAGTAACTAAATCAAAAGAATTATTTTTAAAAGGTAGATTTTCTCCATAAGAATTTAGCCATATTGCATTTTTTTTCTTAATTTTTTTTTTCCCTAATTTTATCATTTCTATATTTGGATCTACTAAGAATATTGATGATTTGTAATTTTTGTATTTGTTATTTATTTCATTAAAAATATCTCCAGTTCCGCAACCAAGATCTAAAATTAAATTTTTTCTTTTATTTAAATTAATTTTTTTTACAAACTCTTTTTTCCATGTTCTATGCAAACCTAAGCTCATTAGATCATTCATTAAATCATATTTATCAGCTATACTTTCGAATATTTTATTTACTTTTTCTTTTTTCATTTTTTTATTAATTTAGTTTAAATTATAATAATTAAAATATTTCTATGCCAGAATTACCAGAAGTTGAAACAACTATAAATGAATTAAAATCAATAGTTTTAAATAAAAACATAAATAAAATAATATTAAATACAGATTCTTTAAGAAAGCCTATAAATAAAAAAAAAATAAAAAAAATTGAAGGTTTAAAAATAATAAATGTTTCTAGACGAGGTAAGTACATAATAATTTCATTTACTAATGATTATATTTTGTTAATTCATCTAGGCATGTCGGGAAGATTAATCTTTAGAAAAGATAAATTAGTTATAAATAAACATGATCACATAGTTTTTTTTATAAAGAAAAATTTTTATATTATTTTAAATGATCCAAGAAAATTTGGCTTAGTTGACGTATTTTTAAAAAAAGATTTAAAAAATTGTAATCATCTAAAGAATTTAGGAGTGGAACCTCTCACAAAAGAATTTTCTTTTTTTTATTTAAAGAATGCTTTATTAAAAAGAAAATCAAATATTAAGACTTTTTTATTAAATCAAAAAATAATAGCTGGGTTAGGCAATATATATGTTTGTGAAAGTTTATTTGAATCTAATATTTCTCCATTTCAAATTGCAAAAAATTTAAAAAGAAAACAAATTTCTTTGTTGTGTTTGAAAATTAAAAAAGTTTTACAATACGCTATTAATTTAAAAGGATCTTCTATAAGTGATTTTAAATTGCCATCGGGATTACTAGGAAAATTTCAAAATAAATTTAAAGTTTATGATAGAGAAGGTAAAATATGTAAAAGAAAAGGATGTAAAGAAATGATTATTAGATCAGTAATTAATGGCAGATCAACTTATTACTGTAAAAAATGTCAAAAAATGTAAAAATTATTGGATTATTTTTTTATTTTGTTTATAAGTGTTAGATATTTTTTGAAATTAATTTATGCCTATAACAAAATCTGCAAAAAAAAGAGTTAGACAAGTAACTGTAAGAAATAATAGAAACAAAGCTATTTCTTTAAATGTTAAAAATAGCATAAAAGAATTATTAGAATCTATTAAGAAAAAAGATAAAAAAAAATCTAATGATTTATTTAAAATATGTCAAAAACAGCTGACAAGAGCAGGAAATAGAGGAATCATAAAAAAAAAAGGTGTTTCTAGAAAAATTTCTTCCTTAAATAATAAGATTAAAGCAATTTGATGTAGATGCATCACATGTTGTAATTTTGCAACAATAATATTATATTTTTTTATCTTTGTATTTAGACTTTGGAAATTAGTCTAAGTAAATTTATACTTAATAAGTCCTTTAATTACAAATGTGTCGGGGGAAATGTTTAAAAAAATTTTAATATTTTGCATATTAAATAAAATATGCACGGACTAGGTATATGAAAAGCATAGAATCTAACGAAATTATTTGGGCTAAAATAAAATTACAGTTAAAAGATATATATGGAGAAGCAGAATACTCAAATTGGCTCAAATTATTAACTTTTAGTAAAGTAGATAAAGATATTATTGTTTTTTATGCACCAACTAAATTTATGTGTGATTGGATTCTTTCTCATTACGGGAAAAAAATTCTTTTTTTGTGGAGAGAACAGGAAAAATCAATCAAAGATATATCTGTTTTTGTTTATAATGATAAAAAATCAAATAATAAAATAAATAATAATCTAAAAAGTTTTGATAACACATTATCTTCATCAAATTCAGATGATTTAGAAAATAATTTAGATCCTAGATTTACTTTTAAAGATTTTGTCGTTGGAAAGTCTAATGAGTTAGCTTTTTCAGCATGTAGAAGAGTAGCTGATTCAGAAGACGTTCCTTTTAATCCATTATTTTTATATGGAGGCGTAGGTTTAGGTAAAACTCATTTAATGCATGCAATTGCGTGGCAAAAAAAGAAATTAAATCCAAAATTAAAAATTTTATATCTATCTGCAGAAAAATTTATGTATGAATTTATAAAAGCTCTAAGATTAAAGAATACAGTTGCTTTTAAGGAACAATTTAGATCAGTTAATTTGTTAATGATTGACGATGTTCAATTTATAATTGGAAAAGAATCTACCCAAGAAGAATTTTTTCATACATTTAATGCTTTAGCAGATCAAAATAGGCAAATGGTAATTTCTGCTGATAAATCACCATCTGATCTTGAAGGTTTAGAAGAAAGATTAAGATCAAGATTAGGTTGGGGATTAGTTGCAGATATTCATCCAACAACCTATGAACTAAGATTAAGTATAATTGAAGCTAAAATAGAAAAATATAATATAGATTTACCTAAAGATGTAACGGAGTTTTTAGCTCATAAAATAACTTCTAGTGTGAGAGAACTTGAAGGAGCTTTAACAAGGTTAGCGGCTCATGTTACATTAGTTGGAAGATCTGTTAATTTGGAAATTGCTGAAGATTTACTGCAAGATTTACTAAGAGCTAGTGATAGGAGAACCACAATTGATCAAATACAAAAAAAAGTAGCTGAACATTTTAATGTAAAAATATCAGATATGCATTCATCAAGAAGATCACGAATAATTGCAAGACCTAGACAAATAGCAATGTTTTTATCTAAAAATTTAACTACTAGATCTTTACCTGAAATAGGTAGAAAATTTGGTGGCAGAGATCATACGACAGTAATTCATGCTATAAAAAAAGTAAAAGAGTTGGTAAAGAATGATTCAAGTCTTTCTGAAGACATAGAAATTTTAACTCGTTCATTACAAAGTTAAATTTTTTTTTTTTATTAAAATTTGTTATAATAAATTTATTTTCTAAATAATGAAATTACAACTGTCAAAATCTAATTTTGTAAAATCTCTTTCATTTGTTCAAAATATTGTTGAAAGCAAGACTACTATTCCTATTTTAGCTAATGTTTTATTAGAAGCAAAACAAGGAAGATTAAATATTTCGGCTACAGATATGGACATAACAATTTTTGATAAAATTAAAGTAAATAATATTGAAACTGATGGAGCCACAAGTGTTCCTGCTCATACTTTATATAATGTTATTAAAGAGCTACCTGAAGATAATCCTATAGATTTAAGTTATGATGATAGTAATAAAAAATTACATTTAATGTCTTCAAAATCTAAGTTTGTTTTTTCATGTTTATCAAAAGATGAATTTCCAATATCATCTACAGAAAGTTTTAAAATTAGTTTTGATTTAAAAGCTGACATATTAAAAGAAATAATAGATAAAACATACTTTGCTACTTCTAATGAAGAAACAAGATATTATTTAAATGGTCTTTATTTGCATAGTGCTATTTCTAATAACAAAAATTATTTGAGAGCAGTTGCAACAGATGGGCATAGACTTGCACAATATCAAATAAACATGCCTGCTGTATCTGCTAAAGATAATTTCGGGGTTATAATTCCAAAAAAATTAATATTTGAATTAAGAAAATTAATAGATGATTTAAAAGATAATATAAAAATTGATTTATCTGATAGAAAAATAAGATTTTCTTTTAATGAAACAGTTATTGTTTCTAAATTGATTGATGGAAAATTTCCAGATTATGAAAAAGTTATACCAAAAAATACTAGTAATACTTTTTCAATAGATAGAAAAAAATTTTTAGAATCTATTAATAGAATATCAACAATTTCTTCAGAAAAATCAAAAGCAATTAAGTTAAATTTAAATAATGATAAATTAACGATATCTGCTAGCAATTTAGAAGAAGGAGGAAGTGGTGTTGAAGAGATCAATATAAAATATAGTGGTCCGAGTTTAGATATTGGATTTAATTCTGTTTATCTTAAAGAAATAATAAATCAATTTACTTTAGAAGAAATATCAGTACTATTTTCTGATTCTACTGCGCCGACAATAATTAAAGATGGTTCAAAATCAGAAAGTCTATACGTTTTAATGCCTATGAGAGTATAAGTTTTTATGAAATTAAGATCTGTTTATCTAGAGAATTTTAGATCTTATAAAAAATTAAGAATAAAAGTAGATAATATTAAATTTATTATATTAACCGGCAAAAATGGTATCGGTAAGACTAATTTATTAGAAGCTATTTCTTTTTTGTCACCCGGAAAAGGATTTAAAAATTGTAAATTAGAAGAAGTTTTTAATAATCAAAAAAAATTAAAACAATGTTCTATATTTTCTGTAATAGAAAATAAAAATGAAAAAAATGAAATAGGAATTGGTTTTTCTAATAAAATTTTAAATAATAAAATTTTTACGAAAAAAGTTATCCAAGTAAATGGAAAAAAAATAAAGAAACAAAGTGATTTGCCAAATCTAGTCTCATTAATTTGGTTAGTTCCTGAAATGGATATTTTTTTTCGTTCAAATTCTTTATTAAGAAGAAAATTTATTGATAGATGTATTTTTAATTTAAATCCTGAATATTTAGATTTTTTGAGAAATTATGAAAAAAATTTAAAAGAAAGAAATAAAATTTTAAAAAATATATGTGAAAAAGACTCTTTTTATATAGAAGGTAAGAATTTAAAAGAAGATTTATGGTTAAAAAAATTAGAAGAAAAATTGGTTATTGAAGGCATTAAAATATTTCAAGAAAGAATAAAATTTATTGATGATTTTAATTCTTTATCAAGTAATTTTAAACATTTTCCAAAAATAAAGATTTTTATGGAAGGGGAAATAGAAAAATTATTTCAATCTAATAGTTTAGATATAGTTAAGAAAATATATTTACAAAAATTAAATGAATGTAGAAAAATTGATTCTATTAAAAGAAATATTTCATACGGTCCTAACAAAAGTGATTTAAAAGTAATTTTTTTGAAAAAAGAAATATTTGCTGAAAAATGTTCTACTGGAGAACAAAAAATTATTTTAATTACTTTAATTATTCAATTTTGTAAATTAATGAATAATAAAAAAAGCTGTCCAATATTAATATTAGATGAAGTTGTGGCTCATTTAGACAATAAAATAAAAAAATGCTTATTTGAGGAATTAAAAACTTTAGATAATCAAGTATGGATGTCAGGAGCTAATGCAGAACTCTTTCTGCCTATAATAAACGAAAAAGAAGTAATGAATTTAGAAATTGAAGAATTGATAAAACAATAATAATATATAAATATGGTTAAATCTGAAGAAGCTGTTTCAAAAAAAAATAATAAATATGAAGCTGATTCTATTAAAGTTCTTAAAGGGTTAGAAGCAGTAAAAAAAAGACCTGGGATGTATATAGGCGATACTGAAGATGGTTCCGGGTTACACCATATGGTGTATGAGGTTGTAGATAATTCTATTGATGAAGCTTTAGCGGGGCATTGTAAAAAAATATCCATTAATTTAAATTCTGATGGATCCGTAACAGTAGAAGATGATGGAAGAGGAATACCAGTTGATATACATTCTGAAGAGAAAATATCTGCTGCTGAAGTAATTATGACCCAATTACATGCAGGTGGTAAATTTGATCATAATTCTTATAAAGTATCTGGCGGGTTACATGGTGTAGGGGTTTCAGTAGTTAATGCACTTTCAGAAAAATTAAAATTAGAAATTAATAGAGATGGAAATTCATATTTCATGGAATTTAAACACGGGACTTCATTAAAACCTTTAAAAAAAGTTGGAAAGAATAAAGGTGAGTCTGGTACAAAAATAACTTTTTATCCATCAAAAAATACTTTTAAATCCATAAATTTTGATTTCAAAAAATTAGAGGATAGATTTAGAGAATTAGCATTTCTTAATTCAGGCATAGAAATAGAAATAACTGACAATAGATCTTCTGAAAAAAAAGTATCAAAACTTCATTTCAAAGGAGGAATAGAATCTTTTGTTAAATTTTTAGATAAATCAAAAGAAAATTTTATTTCAAAACCAATAACTTTTTCACAAAAAAAGGGAGATTTAATAGTCGATGTTTCAATTATTTGGAATACTGGTTATTACGAGAACATGCTTTGTTTTACTAATAATATACCGCAAATAGATGGAGGAACCCATTTAGCTGGTTTTAGATCATCTTTAACAAGAGTAATTAATAAATTTGCGAATGAATCGGGTATTTTAGAAAAAAATAAAATCAATTTAACAGGAGAAGATTGTAGAGAAGGAATGACCTGCGTTTTATCAGTTAAAATGCCAGATCCCAAATTTGCGAGCCAAACAAAACATAAGCTTGTATCTTCAGAAATAAGACCAGTAGTTGAATCGGCAGTTAATTCTGGATTAGAACAATGGTTAGAAGAAAATCCTAAAGACACTAAATTAATATTAACTAAAATATTGGAATCAGCGCAGGCTAGAGAAGCTGCAAGAAAAGCTAAAGAACTCACTAGAAGAAAAGGAATACTAGATTTTGGGAGTCTCCCAGGTAAACTTGCTGATTGTCAGGAAAAAGATCCAAAAAAATGTGAACTTTTTATAGTTGAAGGAGATTCAGCTGGCGGTTCTGCAAAACAAGGTAGAGATAGAAAATATCAAGCAGTTCTTCCGCTGAAAGGTAAAATTTTAAATGTAGAAAAAGAAGCAAGGCCAGATCGTATTTTAAGTTCTGATGAGATTGGGGCTTTGATAAGCGCAATAGGAACAGGTGTGGGCCCAGAAGAATTTAATCATGATAACATAAGATATCATAAAATAGTTTTAATGACTGATGCTGATGTAGATGGGAGTCATATAAGAACTTTATTATTAACTTTTTTTTTCAGACAATTTAAAGAATTAATTATTAGTGGAAATTTATATATTGCTCAACCTCCTTTATATAAAATAAAAGCCACAGGAATTGGTGAAAAGTATTTAAAAAATGAAAAAGATATGGATAATTTTTTAATTAGTAATGCAGTAAATAGTTTAAAGCTTATGACAGTAGATAAGAAAAGTTTTAAAGATAAAGAATTAAGCAATTTAATAAAAAAAACAATAAAGATAAGAGATGCAATATCTGATTTGGGGAATAAAGTGGGATCAACAGAATTAGTAGAACAATCAGCAATTGGATGTTTTTTTGGTAAAGATTTAGTAAATTTTAAATTAACAGAAAAACAATTGAAAGAAGCTGCAAATTTTATTGCTAAAAAATTAGAACAATTTGGAGATGAATTAGCAGATTGGTCAGGGGAATTTGTTAATGATAAAGAAAAAAAAGAAAAGTATTTTGCGTTTAAAAAGAAATCAAGAGGTATAGTTGAGGAATATTTTATTAAGAAACAACATTTAGAGTCTCCTGAAGCTAATTTTCTTGGTCATAAAGAAACTATGGATACTTTGACAAAGTTTTTTCATAGTGGAAAAAATATTTTAATTTCTGGAGATAATAAATTTCCAGTAAAATCAACATTTGAATTTTTAGAAACTGTAAAAGAAGCTGGAAAAAAAGGAGTAAATATACAAAGGTATAAAGGTTTAGGTGAAATGAATCCAGAACAATTATGGGAGACAACTTTAGATCCTCAAAAAAGAACTCTTTTGAAAGTTCAAATGGAAGATGAAATGTTATTGGATGAAACTTTTGTTAGATTAATGGGTGAAAAAGTAGAGCCAAGAAGAGAATATATCCAATCTAATGCAAAAAAAGTTGTTAATTTAGATATTTAAAGTGAAGTTAAAAAATAATATTAATTTTATATGTATTTTTTTTTTAAGCTTAATTTTGTTTAAAAGCTCTCTTTTAGCTAATAGTTCTGGCACATCTTTAGAAGATGGAGCAAGAAATAAAAATTTAGGATTTGAAGAAAAAGACCGTGATTCTGTGGTTGTTATTCAACAAAAATTTTTAAGAGATATTGAGTTAGGAAGAATTGATAAAATTAAATTATTTATTAAAAATAATGGTCCTGATATTAATTTTATAATTAATGAAACAAACCCACTAATTCATGCAGTAAGTGTGAATAATTTGGAAATTGTTAATTTTTTCTTTAAAAATACTTCTGTTAATATAGATTTTACTGACGAATTAGGTAATACGGCTTTAATGAAAGCATGCGAAAATGGAAGTTTAGAAATAGTAAATTATTTAATAGAAAATGGTGCAGATATTAATCACCAAAATAAACAAGGTTATACTCCTGCAATGAAGGCTACAGAAAGAAATAATTTCTATGTTTTTAAGTTATTAATAGAAAATAATGCAGATGTAACTAAATCAGATTTTTCTGGAAGGACTATAAAAGATATAGCGGAAAATAGCAGAGCAAGACGAATATTAAAATTATTAAATTAAGATTGTTCTTTTATTCTTTTGTGTGCCAAAACAAAAATGGCAATTGTTAAAACGAATATTATAGGTCCAGTATTAATTTCATCATTTCCAAATTTTATAAAAAATATAGGATTATAAATTATTGATATACCGGCGAATATTGCAGCATATATATTGTCTTTTTCATCAAAATAAAATTTATATGTTAAAACCAATGAGCTAACAAATAAATAAATTCTAAGTATAGCAAAATATATATCTGGTACTGGTAAAAGCCCAATTAAAAGTAATATGCCTGGGACAATTAAAAAATAAGTTTGTGGATCTAAATTTAGAAGTTTTGAACAGTATTTTTTTATAATATCAAAATATTGTTCAAAAGATTTTAAATCAATTTTTTTACTATTTTCTTTTTTTTCTACCATAAGAAATATATAGTTTTTTTATTTAAACTACTTAACTAATAATACTAATAATATAAAATAATTCAAAAATTAGATATGAAAAAATTAAATATTAAGGAAATTTTTAATTCTGAAGTAATAAACCATATAAGTAGTGCTGAAAGTTTCTTAAAATATAATTTTGAAGATTTTTCACAATTTATAAAAATTTTAATTAAAGCTTTAAAAAAAGGAAATAAGTTAATTTTATTTGGTAATGGCGGTAGTGCTTCTGATGCTCAGCATATAGCTACAGAATTAGTAGTTAAATATAAAAAAAAAAGAAAATCTGTTCCTGCTATATCATTAGCAACTGATACTTCAGCATTAACAGCAATAGGAAATGATTTTTCATTTAATGATATTTTTTCTAGACAATTAGAATCGATAGGAAAGCCTGGAGACATTGCTATAGGAATTACGACGTCAGGAACAAGTAGGAATATTATCAATGCATTAGAATTAGCTAAAAAGAGTAAAATAATATCAGTTATTCTTACAAAGGAAAAAATTCCAAATAAAAATAAATTAAATAAAATATGTGATTTTGTTATAGGTGTTCCAGCTAAAGAAACTTCTAGAGTTCAAGAGCTTCATATTTTATTTGGGCATTTAATTTGCGCTGTAATCGACGAGATTTTTTAAGCAAAAATATGGTTCAAATATTATCTAAAAATATTCTAAATTTATTAAATAGAAAAATTTTTTGTTTAGGAGATATTATGCTAGATAATTATATTATCGGTAATACAAATCGTATATCTCCAGAAGGACCAATTCCAGTTTTAGATATAGTTAAAGAGGTTAAAATGTTGGGGGGAGTTGGTAATGTTGTTAGAAATTTAAGTACATTAGCAACAGAAACTCATTTAGTCAGTTTATTAGGAAATGATTTAATGAGTAATGAAGTAGAAAAAAAATTAAATATTATTAATGTTAATAAAGATCTAGTTCGAGATTCTAATAGACCAACAATTACTAAATCTAGATATATATCTAATAATCAACAAATACTTAGAGTAGATAAAGAAAAGACAGATTTTATAGATAAAAAAATTGAAAATAAAATATTTAATTATTCAAAAAAAAGAATTTTAAAAACTGATGTTGTCATAATTTCTGATTATAACAAAGGGTTAATAACAAAGAATCTTTTAAAAAGAATAGTAAGTTTTGCAAATAAAAATAAAAAACCAGTAATTATTGATCCAAAAAGTACAGATTTTGATAAATATAAAGGCGCAACAATTGTTACTCCAAATATTAAAGAATTAGAGCTTGTTGTAAAAAAAAAATTAAATAGTGATAAAGAAATTATTAATATTTCTAAAAAATTAATTTTTAAATTTAATTTTAAACATCTTTTAATAACTATGGGAAAATCTGGGATGATGTTAATTTCTAAAAATAATAAAAATGTAATTAAATTTGACGCAGAAGCAAAAGAAGTTTTTGATGTTTCAGGTGCGGGAGACACTGTAGCTTCCTTTATAGCAGCGGGGATTGGAAGTTCTTTAAAAATTGAAGAAGTTATAAAAATAGCAAATATTGCGGCTGGAGTAGTTGTAGGTAAAACAGGAACCTCTGTAGCACATTTATCTGAAATATTATTAGCTATTAACAAAAATAATTATCATTTGTCTAAAGTTATGAATTTAAATGAAACAATAAAGGTTATAAATTTTTGGAAGGAAAAAAAAGAAAAAATTGGTTTTACCAATGGATGTTTTGATTATCTACATCCTGGGCATGTTTCATTATTCAAACAAGCTAAAAAAAAGTGTTCTAAATTAATTGTGGCAATTAATTCTGATAAATCTATTAAAAATAATAAGGGGCCGTTAAGACCAAAACAAAAACTTAATATTAGGTTACAAGTTTTAAATTCAATTCCATATATAGATTTGATTATAGTTTTTTCAGAGAAAACTCCTATTGAAATTATAAAAAAAATTAAACCTAATTTATTAGTAAAAGGAAGTGATTATAAAGAAAATCAAATTATAGGAGCAAAAGAAGTAAAAAAAAATAAAGGAAAAATATTAAGAGCAAAAATATTAAGTAATTTTAGTTCTTCTAATATAATTGACGAAATACTTAATACTTCTTTTTAAAATTTTATTTTTTCAAAAAAATTATTTTTTTTTAAAAAATTATTTCTTTTTTTATCATTTTTAAAGCTTTTATATACTAATGATAGCTTTGCATATGCGGTCTCAAAAGTTATCCCATCTAAAAATCTTACTTTTGAATCTAAAAAACTTTTTAAAGTTATATAAATATTCTTTGTTTTACTAGATAAAGGGGAAATAAATATAGGTATTTTTTTTTTTCTACTTGATTTTATAAATTCTAATAATGAAACATTATACCCGGTAACATTTCTATTACTTGCAGTACCTGAATGATATAGACCATGCAAAATTGCTTTAGGTTTATTTTTATTAAAAACATAAAAATTATAATTTAATCCAGGGTACGGTTTGATAATTAATATTTTATTAGAAAAACTTAAGTGATTATTTAATTTATTTGAATAGCAATTCTTTTTTATAGAAGGAATTGATGGATTATTTCTTTTTATAAAAATAAATTTTTTATTTATAAATTTACAAAAAATATCACTGTATCTAGAATTTAAAATATTATCGTAACTATTTATTTGTTTAGTTCTACTTCCAAGAAAAAAAGATACATAATTTTCACCTGGATTTTTAAAAGCCACATAAGTTCCTGGGATTTTTGTTTTATTAATAAAAGCTATACTTGCTTTTATATTCATTCTTCCATTAGAACTTTTTTCTTTTAATGGCTTGTCACTACTTACTAAAATTATAGGTTTATTAAAATTATAAAAATATTGAGCTATTGCAGATGAGGTAAAAGATAATGTATCAGTTCCATGAGTAATAATTATTCCAGAAAAATTAGAATTCCAATTATCTTTTATACATTTTATTATAATATTCCAGTCATTTGGTATTAAATTTTCACTTAAAATATTTATTGGCTGGACTATTTTATAATTAATTTTTTTGTCAATTTTAGATAAAAAAGATTTTAAATAACTATTTTTCCCAATATTAATTATATTCTTTGTTTTTTCGCTTCCTATTGTTCCACCTGTTAATATTAGTAATATTTTTTTCATTAACTTATTATAGAATAAAATATATTATTAGAAATATATGTATCGTTTATTAATATTTTTTTTACTTTTTTTTATTTATAGTTGTTCTTCATTTACGACAGAACCTAAATATACAATTACAACATTTGAAAAAAATAATACAAAAATATTATTAATGCCTATAGATATTGAGATTTGTGAATTAACAATTGCAGGAATATGTGAGCCAAATGCTTCATGGACAAAAGAATCAAAAAAAAATATTATTTTAGGATTCGAGGAAATATTAAAGAATAAGAATGCGTCTTTAAATAAATATAATAAAAAAGATCAAAATAATGAAATAGTTCAATTAATTAAACTTCATACACAAATGGGTCAAGAGATTATAAATAATGAATATGGTAGTATGGAATTACCAACTAAAGAAAATTTTGATTGGAGTATAGGAAATAAAGTAAAATTATTAAAAAAAAAACATAAAAGTGATTATGCAATTTTTATTTTCTTTAGAGATCAATATTCAAGCACTCAAAGAGTTATTTATAATATTGTAACAGCAATTTTATTTCCTGGAATAATTCCTATAGGAGGTTCACAACTAGCATTTGCTAGTTTGGTAAATTTAAATACTGGAGATATTGTTTGGTTTAATGGTTACTATAGGTCTGTTGGTGATGTAAGAGATTTAAAGAGTGCTAGAGACACAGTAAGTAAAATTTTTGAAGAGTTTCCTGGATGAAAAATATTATTTTTTTTTTAATTCTTTTTATAGTCGGATGTAATACTCCAATGGGAGGAGCAAAGAAAGTGGAAGATATTAAACCTCAAGAAACTCCATCGATTGAATCAATAGAAGCTGGATTATGGATGCAAATGAATAATTATGAAGAAAATTTAAAAACTTCTGGTTCCAGACTTAAAGATGAAAAATTAGATAAATATTTAAAAGATATTTTATGTAAGTTAACTCCTGATTATTGTAAAGATATAAGAGTTTATGTTCAGGATATACCTTTATTTAATGCATTTATGGCTCCAAATGGAATGATGGTAGTTTGGACAGGATTATTATTAAGAGCACAAAATGAAGCACAGCTAGCTGCAGTAATAGGTCATGAAGCAGGACATTATATTAAAAGACATTCTTTAAAATCATGGTTAGATGTAAAATCGAGAACAAACTTAATGGCTATTTTATCGATAGGACTTGCAGCAACAGGAGTGCCAGCAGGTGGAGACATATTTAATTTAACTCAATTACTTCAGGCGGGATTTATGGCAAAACATAGTAGAGATAATGAAAGAGAAGCAGATGCAATTGGTTTAGATTTTTTAATTAAAGCAGGTTATGATCCAAAAGAAGCCCCGAAAGTATGGGAAAATATAATTAAAGAAATGGAATTAGGTGAAATAGATAGACCTTTAAGTTTTTTAGCATCTCATCCTGCTCCCGAGGAAAGAATAGAAAATTTAAAAAAACAGTCTAATGAACATAACCATTCAAATGAAGGAATAGTTAATAAAGATAAATTAGATAAAAAAATAAAACCATTTATAAAAAAATGGGTTAAAAATGAAATTAGACAAAATAATAAAGTAGAACAAACTGAGTTTGTTTTAGAGACAGCGTTTGATAAAGATAATAATAATCATTTATTACAATTTTATAAGGGCGAAGTTTATCGTTTAAGAGGGGATATTGAAAATAATTACGAGAAGGCAATAGATTTTTATAATGAATCAATTAAAATTAAATCAGATTTTCCTGATGTATATAAAGAACTTGGTTTGTTACAATTTAAAATAGAAAAAAATGATGAAGCAAAGAAGAACTTAAAAAAGTATCTTGAAATTGCAAAAAATCCTAAAGATAGATCAATTATAGAAAGTTATTTAAATTAGATAATAATTATGAAAAAAATATTTTTATTTATTTTATTTTTTATTTTCTCTTCTTGTGAAGCTAATAAAACATACGTTTTAACTGAACCTGGTAATGTTGAAATAGATAAAATTTATACTGTAAATACAAATAAAAAATGGAGTCAATTTCAAGAAAAAGATTATAATTTTCTTTTTTGGACTATTGACGGTTATACCATACAAAGGATAGTTTTTTTTAAACCCGTAAAAGACGGAAGGTCATTATTTGATCATGATAGTTTTTTTACTATGGAAAATAAAAAGAGGCCTATATTTAATTCTAAAATGAATAAGTTTGAGATTAAAGAATTTGTTGAGAATTGTATTATTTGGTCTAGAGAGTTTACAACTTTTGAAACTAAAAATATTAAAAATAACAAAATAGGCGATGTCGAAGGAGTTTATTTTGATATTAATGCTAAAAATGAGTTAGGATTAAATTATAAAGGTTTTGCAATTGCTGGTTTAAAAAATGAAGAATTATATGTTGTCTATTTTCTCGCAACAGAAATTGAATTTTATGAAAAGTATAAAGATGAAGCAAAAAAGATTATTTCTTCAATTAGGATTTTGTAAGTTTTATAAAAATTTCTTCTAATTTCTTTTTTTTAAATTCTTCCATTATTTTTTTTTTATCTTCTGATAAAATTATTTCACCATTTGCAACAATACATATTCTGTCACATAATCTTTCCGCTTCTTCAATATAATGAGTTGTTAAAAGTATAGTTTTTCCATTGGATTTTAGTTTATTTATATATTTCCAAAGTTGTTGTCTTAAGGTTACATCAACACCAGCTGTTGGTTCATCTAAAACTAAAATTGATGGGTCATGTACTAAAGCTTTAGCAATCATTAATCTTCTTTTCATACCCCCAGAAAGACTTCTAGTATATGAATCTGCTTTATTATATAAATCTAATTCTTCTAAAATTTTTTTTGTTCTTCTATTTTTTTTTTTAATACCATATAGACCTGCTTGAAATTCTAATATTTCTTTTGGTGTAAAAAAAGGATCAAAATTTATTTCTTGTGGGACTATACCTATTTGACAACTACATTTTTTTCTATTTTTATCAATATCATAATTATTTATTTTTACTGTGCCTGAATCTTTTAGACATAATCCAGCTAGAATATTGATTATAGTAGACTTACCTGCACCATTTAATCCTAATAATCCAAACAAAGATCCTTTTGGTATTACTAAATTTACATCAGTTAAAGCTAAAACTTCTTGTTTTTTTTTATCAATGAAAGTTTTATTTAGTTTTTTTATATCAATTGCGTTACTAATTTTTTTTTCCCTTAATTCAAATATTATATTTTTAATGTTAATATAAATAACTTCTTTTTTTAAAATGTATATAATTAGTTAAAATTGAAAAATTTATTCTTAGTTGATGGCTCAGGCTTTATTTTTCGTGCATTTTATGCACTTCCCCCTTTAACTAATCCAAAAGGAGTCCCTATAAATGCTGTATATGGTTATTGTAATATGATTCTTAACATTTATACAAAATTTAAACCAGATCAAATAATTGTGGTTTTTGACACTAAAAGAAAAACATTCAGGAATGAAATATATAAAGAATATAAAAGTAATAGAAGCGAGCCTCCAGAAGAACTAATTCCTCAATTTTCAATTATAAGGGAAGCAACTGATGCACTACAAATTCCTAGAGTAGAAATGGATGGTTTTGAAGCTGACGATATAATAGCAACATATGTAAAAAGAGCAGAGAAAAAAGGTTTTTCAATAACTATTGTATCTTCTGATAAAGATTTAATGCAATTGGTAAATAAAAATACAAAGATGTATGATTCAATGAAAGATAATTTGATTGGAATTAAAGAAGTAAAAGAAAAATTTGGAGTTAGTCCAGACAAAATTATTGATGTTCAGGCACTAGCAGGAGATAGCATTGATAATATTCCAGGTGTTTCAGGAATTGGTATTAAAACTGCTGCAGAATTAATAAATAATTTTAAAAATTTAGAAAATGTTCTAAAAAAAGCTAATGAAATAAAACAGCCAAAAAGAAGAGAAATTTTAATTAATGAAAAAGATAAAGCTTTAATAAGCAAAAAATTGGTTACTTTAAAATGTGATATTAATTTAAATAATGATTATGAAGATAATTTATTTAAAGGTATTAACCAAAAGACTGCTCTTGAGTTTTTTGAAAAACATGATTTTAAAAATTTGATTTCAAGATTTCGTAAAAAAGATGAAAATAATTCAAATACATTAAATAAATCTAGAGAAAATAATAAAAAAAAATATTTTGTTATTCAATCACTAAAAGAATTAAAGAATCTTGAAAAAGATATTCAAAAAAATAAATTAGTTTCAGTTGATACAGAAACTAATTCATTAAATGTAAATTTAGCTAAATTAGTAGGAATTTCGTTATCTTTTGAAGAAAATAAAGCTTTCTATTTACCGTTCAATCATATTTCAGACAATGGTGAAAAATTTAAAAATTTAAATTTAGAAGAATGCTTACCAATTTTAAAAAATATTTTTGAGGAAGAATCTATAATAAAAGTTGGGCACAACATTAAGTATGACAAAATTATATTATCAAAATCAGGAATTAATTTGGCACCTATTGAAGACACTATGCTTTTATCTTATGTATTGGATACCGGAAAATTAAGACACAATTTAGATGATTTAGCTAAAATTTATTTTAATCATGAGACAATCAAATATAAAGATGTTGTTGGTACTGGAAAAAAAGAAAAAACATTTAATGAGATTAATATAAATGATGCTTATATTTACGCAGCAGAGGATGCAGATATAACATTTAAGTTATATAAAATTTTAAAGAAAAGAATTATTTCTGAAAAAATTTTGAGTGTATATGAAAATATTGAAAAACCTCTTATAAATGTTTTATCAGAAATGGAAATGGAAGGTATAAAAATTGATGTAAAAAAATTAAAAAATTTAAGTTTTGTTTTTCAAAAAAAATTAAAAATAATTGAAAAAGAAATTTTTAAATTAGCAGGTTTAGAATTTAATATTGCTTCTCCAAAACAATTAGGAGAAATTTTATTTGATAAATTAGGTTTTGAAGGTGGAAAAAAAGGAAAAAGTGGAGCTTATAGTACAAGTGTAGATGTTTTAGAAAATTTATCTTACCAAGGAAATAAAATTGCTGAATTTCTTTTAAATTGGCGTCAAATATCAAAACTTATAAGCACTTATACAGAATCTCTTATTAACGAAGTAAATAAAAAAACATCTAGAATTCATACTTCTTATTCAATGGCAGCAACTAGTACTGGGAGATTGTCATCAACAGATCCAAATTTACAGAATATTCCAATTAAAACTGATGAAGGAAAAAAGATTAGAGGAGCATTTATATCTGAAAAAGGATTTAAGTTAGTTTCTTTAGATTATTCGCAAATAGAGCTAAGATTATTAGCGCATATAGGTAAAGTTAAGAATTTAAAAAACGCTTTTGATGAAAACGTAGATATTCATAAAAAAACAGCTTCACAAATCTTTAATGTTAGATTGGAAGATGTAAATGAAGATTTAAGAAGAAAGGCAAAAACAATTAATTATAGTATTATTTATGGAATTAGTGCGTTCAGTCTAGCAAAAAGATTAAATATTCAAAGATCTGAGGCTGATATAATGTTAAAAGAATATTTTAAAAATTATAAAGGAATATTAGAATATATTGAAGAGACTACAGAATTTTGTAAAAAGAATGGGTTTGTTAAAACATTATTTGGAAGAAAATGTTATATTGATGGTATTAATAATAAAAATCCAAGTTTTAGAAATTTTGCTATTAGAGCAGCCGTAAATGCTCCTATTCAGGGATCAGCAGCCGATATAATAAAAAAAGCAATGATAAATATAAATAAATTTTTAGAAACAAAAAAAGTTAAATCAAAAATGATTTTGCAAGTGCATGATGAATTATTATTTGAAATGTATGAATCTGAAATTAACTATCTCTCAATGGAAATAAAAAAAATAATGGAAAATTCAACTTTACCAGAAATAAAGTTAGACATACCATTAGTAGCAGATATAGGAGAAGGGCTTAGTTGGTCTGAAGCTCATTAAGTTATTAATATGAAAAATAATGTTTTTTTAATTGACGATGATAAAAATATATTAGCTTCAGTTTCTATATTACTTGAAACAGAAGGATATAAAGTTAGCACTTTTTCAGATGGTGAGTCAGGATTAAAAGCAATACTTGAAAGTAGTCCTGATATTGCTGTAGTTGATATTAAAATGCCAAGATTAGATGGCATTGAATTATTAAAAAAATTAAGAAAAACATCTGATATGCCTGTTATTTTTTTAACATCAAAAGATACAGAAATTGATGAATTATTAGGATTAAAAGTTGGAGCGGATGATTATATAACAAAGCCATTTTCACAAAAAATTCTTATTGAAAGAATTAGAATTTTAATAAAAAGATATGAATTAAAAAACTCAAAAAAAAATGAAGAAGTTGATGAAAAAAATTCTTTAAAGAAAGGAGATATTTTTTTAGATACTGAAAAATATATGTGTAAATGGAAAAATAAAGTAGTCGATTTAACTGTTACAGAATTTTTATTAATAAAATCTTTAGTAGATAATTTAGGAGTAGTTAAATCTAGAGACCAATTAATTATTTCAGCATTTGGTGAAAATAAAGAAAACATTGATGATAGATCAATAGATCATCATTTTAAAAGAATTAGAAAAAAATTTAAAAAATTAGATAAAAGTTTTAATTCAATAGTCACTGTATATGGTGGCGGATATAAATTTTCTGAATAAAAAAAATGTTCAGAAATAAAATATCAATATCACCGTTATTATTAAGATTATTAACATTAAATATCTTAGCTTTATTCTTTTTATTGGGTGGTTTATTTTCTATAGATAGGTATCAACAAACTTTGCAAGAAAATGAATTTATTAAATTAGAAGATGAAGGAACAATTCTAGCTCAAGCAATAGGAAAAACTATTTTACCTACTGAAGATTACAAATCTCAAGTAATAATAACCAGGGAAGCACAAGAAACAATTAGATATTTATTAAGTAAAAGTAGAGTAAGAATTAGATTATTTTCTTATGAAGGTGATTTATTAGCAGATTCTGATAGGTCAGTTGGTTTTCAAACCAGTGTAAAATCTATTGAACTACCATCATTACAAGAAAAAAACTTTATTAGAATAACTTATGAAAAAATATATTCATATATTTCTTTGTTAGTTGCTAAGACTAGTAAATTAAGTTTTTATAAAGAAAATACCTTACAGCAAGCAGAAGATTATGATGAAGTGATAAAAGCTTTATATGGCGAAGAAACAAGAATGTTAAAACGATTAAATAATGGAAAAAAAATATTGGGAGTTGCATTGCCGGTACAATCATACAAAAAGATTACCGGCGCAATTTTGTTAACTTTTGACAGCACAAATATTGAGAACAAGCTTAAAGATTTTAGATTTGAAGTTTTTAAAATATTTTTATTAGCATTATTTTTAACTATATGTGTATCTATATATTTATCTGCAAATATTGTTAAACCAATAAGAAAATTGGCAAATGCTGCTAGAAATATAAATCCTTCAGATGGAAGAAAGGTATCTATACCTCAGTTTACTGGCCGAAAAGACGAAATAAATGATTTAGCAATTTCAATTAAAGAAATGTTAAATTCAATTTGGAATAGAATGGATGCAATAGAAAATTTTGCAGCAGACGTAGCTCATGAAATTAAAAATCCATTAACATCTTTAAAAAGTGCGGTTGATGTAGCTTCTAATATAAAAGATAAAAAGCAAATAAATAAATTAACAAAAATTATTAATGAAGATATAAAAAGGTTAGATCGTCTAGTAACTGATATCTCAAATGCTTCAAGATTAGATGCGGAGTTATCTAGAGAGGGAATGAAAAAGATTAATATTAGTAAAATTTTAAATGAAACTGTAAATTTTTATAATAGAGAAAAAAAACAAATATTATTTTCATTTATAAAAGATGGAAAATATTTTACTTATGGTAATGAAAATAGATTATCTCAAGTATTTAACAATATAATTGATAACGCCTTATCTTTTAATAAACAAAATAAAAAAATTGAAATTAATTTAAAGAGTGGAAAAAATAATATTTTTATAGAAATTAATGATTACGGACCAGGAATTAAAAATAATAGTTTCAATAAAATTTTTGAAAGATTTTATACTGAAAGACCTAGTGAAGAAAAATTTGGCCAACATTCTGGGTTAGGTTTAAGTATTGTTAAGCAAATATTAGATATACATAAAGGAATAATTACTGTAGAAAATAGGTTAGGCAAAAATAAAAGAATTGTTGGAGCAAAATTTATATTAACTCTTAAAAAGTTATCCAATGTAACCATATAATTAGATTGATTATGATTTTTTTTTTAGTAAGTTCAATTTATCATGAATGATTTTAAAGTTAAAGATATAAGTCTTTCTGACTGGGGAAGAAAAGAAATAAATATAGCTGAAACAGAAATGCCAGGGCTTATGGCTTTAAGAAAAGAATTTAAAAGCAAAAAGCCTTTAAAAGGAGCAAAAATTTTAGGCTGTCTTCATATGACAATACAAACAGCCGTTTTAATTGAAACACTTATAAATCTTGGGGCGGAAGTTAGATGGAGTTCCTGTAATATTTTTTCAACTCAGGATCATGCAGCAGCAGCTATTGCTAAAAAGGGTATACCTGTCTTTGCTTGGAAAGGTATGACGGATAAAGAATTTTGGTGGTGTATAGATCAAACAATAGTAGGAAAAAATAATTGGAAACCCAATTTAATTTTAGATGATGGAGGAGATTTAACAAAAGTAATGCATGATAAATATAAGCATCTTCTTAAATCTGTTAAAGGCCTTTCAGAAGAAACAACAACTGGCGTTCATAGATTATATGATATGGAAAAAAAGAAAAAATTATTAGTTCCAGCAATTAATGTAAATGATAGTGTTACAAAGTCTAAATTTGATAATTTATATGGATGTAGAGAAAGTTTAGTTGACGGCATAAGAAGAGCAACTGATGTAATGTTATCTGGTAAAGTTGCTGTTGTATGCGGATATGGGGATGTAGGAAAAGGATCTGCTGCTAGTTTAAGAAATGGAGGTGCAAGAGTTATGATTACTGAAATAGATCCTATATGTGCTTTACAAGCAGCAATGGAAGGATATGAAGTAGTTAAAATTGAAGATGTTATTACTAAAGGAGATATATTTTGTACAGCTACTGGCAATGTAGATGTTATTACATTGGAACATATGAGAAAAATGAAAGATAGGGCTATTGTTTGTAATATAGGCCATTTTGATAGTGAAATTCAGGTAGATTCATTAAAAAATTATAAATGGGATGAAATTAAACCTCAAGTAGATGAAGTTCAATTTCCTAATGGAAAAAAAATAATATTATTATCAAAAGGTAGATTAGTAAATTTAGGTAATGCAACTGGCCATCCTAGTTTTGTTATGAGTGCATCTTTTACAAATCAAGTTTTAGCCCAAATTGAATTATGGAATAAATCTAAAATTTATAAAAATAAAGTTTATGTTTTGCCTAAGAAACTTGATGAAAAAGTTGCTGAATTGCATTTAGGAAAATTAGGATCTAAATTAACTAAATTATCAAAAAAACAAGCTAAATATATAGATGTAAATGAAAAAGGGCCGTATAAACCAGACTATTATAGATATTAGAAAATATAAAAAATTATTAAAATCTTAACTACATCTCTAGAGAAGACAAAAAAAATAGCTCAAAAAATTGCTACTAAATCTAAAATAGGTGATATTTATTTTTTAAGAGGTAAATTAGGTTCAGGAAAAACAACATTTGCAAAATTTTTTATTGAAGAAATTGCTAGAATAAATAAAAAAAAAATAAAAGAACCAATAACTAGCCCAACATATAATTTAATAAAAAATTATAAATGTGGTAAAAATATAATTATCTGTCATGTAGATCTTTACAGAATAAAAAATTTAGAAGAAATAGAAAAGTTAGGATTTTTCGAAGAAATAGAAAATAAAATAGTTTTGATTGAATGGCCAGAAAAAGTTGAGAAAGTTTTAAAAAAAGGAATTGATATTTTATTTTTAACAAAAAAATAAAAAAAATGAATTTTTCTATTTTAAAAAAAAGCGGCATTTATGATTATAAATTAAAACCTATAAAATCTGATGCTTCTTTTAGAGAATATTTTAGAATTGATATAAAAAGAAAAAAAGAAAAATTATTATTAGTTAATTCTCCAAATAAAACAGAAAATAATAAGGGGTATTTAAAAGTTACAAATATCTTAGAAAAAATGAATCTGTCTGTACCTAAAATAATTAATTATGACCTAAATAAAGGCATTTTTTTAATTGAAGACTTTGGATTAAATACATATAAAAAATCTTTAGAACAAGGTGAAAGTGAATATAAACTTTATAATTTAGCTACAGATGTACTAATACATATTAATAAAAATTCAAAAAAAATAAAAAAAAAATTACCTAAATATAATAATAAAAAATTAATAGATGAAGTTTTATTATTTTTAAAATGGTATTGGCCTTTTATATATAAGAAAAATCCAGGAAAAAAGATTACTCAAGAATTTATTAATATTTGGAAAAAATTATTAAGTAAAAATTTAAATACAGAACAAGTAATAGTTCATAGAGACTTTCATATAGATAATCTTTTTTTTCTTAAAAAAAGAAAAGGTTTAAAATCTTGCGGTTTAATAGATTTTCAAGATGCTGTTCTAGGACCTTCTTCTTATGATTTATTATCTTTATTAGAGGACGCTAGAAGAGATGTTGATGATAAAATTATTTATAAAATGTATAATAAATTTGTGAAAGAATTATCTCAAAAACAGAAAAAGATTTTTAAAAAAGAATATGAAACTTTAGCAATTAATCGACATTTAAAAGTAATTGGAATTTTTACAAGGTTATTTTTACGTGATAAAAAAGAAATATATTTAAAACACATACCTAGAGTATGGAAATTAATAGAATTAAATTTAAATTCATCATTTTTAAATGAATTAAATGAATGGATAAATAAGTTTTTTCCAAAGAAATATAGAATAAAACCAAAGTTATAAAATGAAAATTACAACTATCATGATTCTTGCCGCTGGTTTGGGTAAACGAATGAAACATTATACGAAAAAAGTACCAAAACCATTGATTAAGATAGGTAACGAAACGTTAATAGAGAAAATAATAAAAAAAATAGAAAAAAATAATTTCAAAAAAATTGTTATAAATATTTTTTATTTGAAAAATAAAATTAAAAAAGAATTAAATAATAAATTCAAAGTAAAAATTTTGTATTCTGAAGAAAAAGCATTATTAAATACTGGCGGCGGCATTAAAAATGCATTAAAAATTTTAAACTCAAGAGAATTCTTTGTTATTAATAGTGATATTATTATTGAAGATAAAAATAATAATCCTTTTAAAAAACTATTGAATTTTTGGGATCCAAAAAGAATGGATGCATTATTGTTGTTGCATCCTAAAAAAAATCTAAGAGGAGATTTTAATATTGATAAAAAAAAACTAATTATTGATAATAAAAATGATTCTAAATATATCTTCACAGGGTTACAGATTCTAAAATCTAAACTTTTTTTAGAAATTAAAAAAAAAAAATTCCCATTATCTTTAATTTATGATGGTCTTATTAAAAAAAGAAGAGTTTTTGGTGTAGTTTTTAATGGAAAATGGTTTCATCTAGGAACAATTGATACTTTGAAAGAATACAAAAAAATGATAAAATAGTTTTTTTTTTATTATGAGTGTTAAATCAATAAAAGAAGATGCTTTTGAAGAAGAAGTAGTCAAATCTGAGTTGCCGGTTTTAATCGATTTTTGGGCAGAATGGTGTGGTCCATGTAAAGAAGTTTCCCCAATATTAGAAGAAATCTCTACTGAAATGAGTGATAGTATAAAAATTGTGAAAGTAAATATTGACGAAAATCCAAATATTCCAAGTCAGTATGGAGTTCAAAGCATACCTACATTGATAATTTTTAAGAAAGGCGAGGTTGTAGCAACTAAAATTGGTATGTCTTCCAAGAATGAATTATTATCATGGATTAATACTTCAATTTAAAATTTATTATTTTAATAATTTAGATACTTCTTTATACATATAAAAAGAACCACAAATAAGAATTCTTCCCGGAACTTCATTTGAAATTATTTTGTTTATTGCATGTTTTATAGTCTCAGCTGTTTCTACATTAAATTCATTTAATTTTGCGATTTCGTATAGTTTTTTATTTGGATAATAAGGAGACTCACTTTTTATAGACACAGTAATTAATTTAGTAGAAATTTTTTTAAAAAAATTTAAAAAATCTCTTGGGTTTTTTGAATTTAACATTCCAAAAACTAAATATAATTTTTTTTGATCCCATTTTTTAAATGTTTTAGCTAGTGCCTTGCTTGCGCTTTTATTATGCCCACCATCAAACCAAAATTCCCATTCTTTATTAATTTTATTAGAAAATAGTTTATTATTTAAATTAATTTTTTGAAGTCTTCCAGGCCATTTTACATTTTTTAATCCTTTTTCTATAAATTTTTTTTTAAATTTTTTTTTTAAGATTAAATTAAATGCTTTTAAAGCAATTCCAGCATTTATTATTTGATGTTCGCCAATTAAATTTGGCTCAGGATAATTCTTAGTTTCCTTTTTAAAATTATTATAAAATAATATTTTATCTTTTTTATTTTTTTTTATAAACCAATCTTTTTTATAAAAAAAAGTTTTAGCTTTTTTAGCTTTTGCTACTTTTTTAATTATTTTAACTGATGTTTCTGTTTGTTTACCAACAACTACTGGAGAATTTTTTTTTATTATTCCAGCTTTTTCTTTAGTTATTTGTTTTATATTTGAACCAAGAAAATTTGTGTGATCTATTGAAACTTCGTTAATTATTGTTAATATTGGTTTTTTTATCACATTTGTAGCATCTAATCTTCCACCTAGCCCTGTTTCTAATATCGTAAAATCTGCTGGTTTTTTTTTAAACGCTAAAAAAGCAACTACTGTTGTTATTTCAAAGAAAGTTATTGGTTTTCCATTATTTTTTTTACTACATAAATCAATTAATTGATTTAATAACTTATTTGAAATATTTTTTCCATTTAAATTAATTCTTTCATTAAATTTTATTAAATGTGGAGAAGTATATGTGTTTACAGTATAGCCAGAAGCTTTTATTAATGATTTTAAAAAAGCTAAAACAGAACCTTTTCCATTTGTTCCAGCTATATGAATTAAGTTTTTAATTTTTTTTTGAGGATTTCCTAATTTATATAAAAGTTTATTTATTCTTTCTAAGGATAAATCTATTTTTTTTGGATGTAATTGTTGTAATTTTTTTTCTAGATTGATCTCAAGATTTTTTATTTTTGAATTTTTTTTATTAGGGCAAGTATAATTTTTTTCTTGGAGCATTTATTAAAATTTAATTTTAATTTTTTTTTACTATAAACTTTAAAATTTTATAAATTTTTTGTTTAAGATCTTTTCTATGTACCACCATATCAATCATTCCATGTTCTAATAAATAATCTGCAGTTTGAAAATTATCAGGTATCGTTTCTTTTATAGTCTGTTCAATAACTCTTCTCCCAGCAAAACCTATAGTTGCACCTTTTTCAGCGATTAAAATATCTCCAAGCATTGCGAATGAAGCACAAACACCACCTGTTGTAGGGTCAGATAAAACAACAATGTATGGAATTTTATTTTCTTTCACTTTTTGTATAGCCGCAATAGTTCTTGGCATTTGCATTAAAGATAAAATTCCTTCTTGCATTCTAGCACCACCAGATGAAGGAATTATTATTAGTGGAATATTTTTTTTTACAGAAATTTCACTTGCTTTTAATATATTATCACCAACACTTATTCCCATAGAGCCTCCCATGAAACTAAAATCAAACACAACAAGGATAACATCTATACCTTCAATTTTCCCTTCAGCAATAACAACAGCGTCATCTTCTTTTGTTTTTTTTCTTGCTTCTTTAATTCTATCTTTATATTTTTTTTTATCTTTAAATGATAAAGGATCTATTTTGTTAACTGGAACTTTAATTTTTTCATATTTTCCATCATCTAAAAGAAATTTTAATCTTGAATCAGATGGTAATCTCATATGTGTTCCGCATTCATTACAAACACCAAGGGATTTTTCATAATCCTTATAGTAAAGCATGTTTCCACACAAACATTTAATCCATAAATTTTTTGGTACGTCCTTTTTTTTAACTAATGACTCTAATTTAGGTTTTATATAATTTGTTAGCCAGTTCATTCTATTTATAAAGCAGAAGATAAATTTTTAATATAATTTAATACATAATCAATTAATTTAATTTTATTATATTTTTTTTTTTGTGCATCTTCTATTTTTTTTATAATTGAAGATCCCACTACTACCGCATCAGCATGTTTAGATAATTTGTTTACATCATTTTTAGATTTTATACCAAAGCCAACTGCTATTGGTAATTTAGTCAATTTTTTTAAATTTGTTATTTCTTGTTTAACTTTAGTGTTAGTTTTGTAGTTTGCTCCAGTAATACCAGTTATAGAAATATAATAAATAAAACCAGAAGAATTTTTAATTATTTTTTTAAATCTTTCTTTGTTTGTTGTTGGAGTAGCTAATTTAATAAAGTGAATTTTATTTTTAATTACAGGCAAACATAATTCGTTGTCTTCTTCTGGAGGTAAATCTACAACAATCACACCGTTAACTTTATTTTTTTTTAATTCTTTAATAAAGTTATTTATTCCAAACTTATGTATTGGGTTGTAATACCCCATTAAAATTATAGGTGTATCAGTATTTTTTTTTCTAAATTTTTTTACTAATTCAAAAGTCTTTTTTAAATTAATTTTATTTTTTATTGCTCTATCATTAGCTTTTTGAATAGTAGGACCATCAGCCATTGGATCTGAAAAAGGCATACCAAGTTCTATAATATCAACGCCGTTATTTGGAAGTCTTTCTAATATTTTATATGAAGTATTAAAGTCTGGGTCTCCAGCGGTTATAAATGATATAAATCCACACTTTTTGTTTTTTTTTAATTCTTTAAATTTTTTTATTAATAAATCTTGATGAGACATTAAATTTAGATATTAATTTTTAATTTTTTTGCAACAGTAAATATGTCTTTATCGCCTCTGCCGCACATATTCATTATAACAATTTTATTTTTAGGAATTTTTTTAGCTTCTTTTATTAAATATGCAAGTGCATGAGAAGGTTCTAGTGCCGGTATTATACCTTCAACTTTTGTACAAAATTTAAAAGCTTCAAGGGCCTCATTATCTGTAACACTAACATATTGAACTCTTTTATTGTCTTTTAACCAAGAATGTTCCGGACCTATTCCAGGATAATCTAAACCTGCTGATATTGAATGAGGTTCTGTAATTTGACCGTCTTTATCTTGCAATATATAAGTTTTACTTCCGTGTAATACTCCTAATTGACCTTTCGCAATTGAAGCAGCATGTTTTTTATTTAATCCTTGTCCTGCAGCTTCAACACCTATCATTTTTACTTTTCTATCATTTAAAAAAGGATAAAAAAGCCCCATTGCATTAGATCCCCCTCCAACACATGCCAATAAAATATCTGGTAATCTGCCTTCAGCTTTTTTTATTTGTTCTTTTGCTTCATATCCAATTACTGATTGAAAATCACGAACCATTTCAGGATATGGATGTGGACCAGCAACACTTCCAATAATATAGAATGTATTTTTAACATTTGTTACCCAGTCTCTAAGAGCTTCATTCATAGCGTCTTTTAATGTTTTTGATCCACTTTTTACTTTTTCTACTTTTGCTCCAAGAAGTTTCATTCTAAAAACATTTGGCATTTGTCTTTTATAATCTATTTCACCCATATAAATAGTACATGGGATATTAAATAAAGCGCAAACTGTGGCTGTTGCTACACCATGTTGCCCAGCTCCTGTCTCAGCAATTATTCTTTTTTTATTCATAATTCTAGCTAGTAATATTTGACCAAGTGTATTATTAATTTTATGAGCACCAGTATGATTCAATTCATCTCTTTTAAAATAAATTTTTGGCCCGTTAAGTTTTTTTGTTAAATTTTCGGCAAAATATAGAGGCGATGGCCTTCCAACGTAATCTTTTAAATATTTTTTAAATTCATTATAAAATTTTTTATTTTTTTTCAAATTTTTATATGCTTTCTCTACTTCAAGTATTAAAGGCATAAGTGTTTCAGCTACAAATCTCCCTCCATATCTTCCAAAATGTCCTGAACTGTCTGGTACTGTTTTATAACTATTTTTTTTCATAATTATAATTTAAGTGCTAATTCTAAAAACTTATTTATTTTTTTGTTATCTTTATTTCCTATTTTATTTTCAAGACTAGAGGAAACATCTACAAATTTAATATTAGAACTTTTTACTGCATTTTTTAGATTTTTAATATCTAACGCTCCTGATAAAATTAATTTTTTTTTATTTTTAATATTTTTTAATAAATCCCAATTTATTTTTTTACTTTTTTTTTTTAAATTTAAACTATTTTTATTTACAATTTTTGTATCTAATAAAATATAATCCGAAACTTTTCTAAAAGTAGAAATTTTTTTTAAATCATTTTTATTATTAATTTTTAATGCTTTTATAATTTTTATTTTAGTTATTTTTTTTATATTAGTAATAAAAGAAGGTTTTTCATTTCCATGAAGTTGTAAATAATCTAATTCGATATTACTTGAAATCTTTTTTATACTTTCACTAGTGTTGTTTGCAAAAACGCCGACTCTTTTAATTTTTTTTTTTGCATAGTTTGAAATTTTTTTTGCTTTTTGTAAATTTAAATATCTAGGAGATTTATTATAAAACATTAATCCAATCATGGTTGCTTTTCCTTTTATACATGTTTTTACATGATTAATTGAAGTAACGCCACATATTTTAACTTTGAGTGCCATTATTTTTTTTGTAAGTAATTTTTAATTTCGTCATTTATTTTTTTAATGATTTTTTTTGGATACTTTGATTTAGTTATAGGTCTTCCAATTATAATGTAAGTTGCCCCTTTTTTAATGGCACTTAACGGATCTAAAGATCTTTTATGTTCATCTTTTTTTGTTTCTATTGGTCTAATACCAGGTACAAAAGTTATAATTTTTTTTTTAATTTTATTTATTATTCCAAGATCTTGTGGAGCAAGTATTAAACCAGACGTATTATTTTTTAAGGAATTATTTATTAATTTTTTTATTTGTAATTTAATTGAATGATTTATTCCAATCTCTTTTAAACTTTTTTGATCATGATGAGATAAAATAGAAACTGTTAGAATTTTAGTAAAATTAGATGCATTTGTAGCTGCTTTTATCATGTCTCCTCCACCTAAACTATGTACACTCAAGTAATTAACTTTTAGTTTATTTATAGCCTTAACACTTTTATATACAGTTGTTGGGATATCATGAAACTTTAAATCTAAAAATATAGGTAATTTATATTTTTTAAATTTTTTTATTACATATGGACCATAATAAGAAAATAATTCTTTACCAATTTTTATTCCTGCTAAGTCGTTTTTAAGTAATTTGATATAATTTTCAGCAGATTTTATGTTATTGGTATCTAAAGCTAAAAATACTCTTTTAAATTTTTTTTCAGACAAAATAACAAGTTACTTTGGATTTAATTTTTTAAATAAAATTTTACCCATTTTAAATTTTGGGTGAACTTTTTTTTCTATTTCAATATTTTTGCCATTTTGTGGATTTATACCAATTCTTTTTTCTCTTTCTTTTATAAAAAATGACCCAAATCCTCTAATTTCTATTCTTTTTTTTTGTTTTAATGCGTTTTCAATTTCTCTAAAAAAAATATCAACTATATTCTCAATTTCTGAAACTTTATATTTATTATTTTTACTAAGTATTTGTTTAACAAGATCAGATTTATTCATTTTTCTTACCTTTTTTACTTTTTACTGTTTTTTTTTTACTATTTTTTTTTTCTCCTAAGATCTTACCAAGAGTAGCACCACTATCAAGTGAACCAAACTCTTTTTTTATCTTTTTTTGTTCTTTTGACTCTATATCTTTAATTGATAATACAATAATTTTATTCTCTTTATCAATTGCTTTTATCATTGCATCTAATTTTTCATTAGCTGCATATCGTCTAGGATTTTGTTCAGATTCATCCATAGAAAGATTTTTTTTATCAATAAAACCATCTAGATTATTATCCAATTTTACTTTAACTCCGGTATCTTTAATGTGAATTACTGAGCATGTAATAACATCTTTAATTTTAATATCTTTAATTTTTTCTTTAAAGGGACTATCATCCAATTGTTTTATACCTAGTGATATTCTTTGTTTTTCTTCGTTTACATCTAAAATTATACTTTTTATAACATCCCCTGTTTTAAATTTTGAAGTAGATTTGTTATCCCATTCCCAATCAATATCAGAAATATGAACCATTCCGTCTAAATTTTCTTCTAAATTAACAAAAATTCCATATTCTGCAATATTACCTACTTTACACTCAATAATTTTTCCCTTCTTATATTTTTTTGAATATTCTTTCCAAGGATTAGAGCTTTCTTTTTTCATTCTAAAACTTAGTTTTCTTTTATCTAAATCAAGTTCAAGAACCATTACATCAACTTTGTCTCCCATTTTTACTATTTCTGAGGGGTTATTTTTTTTCTTATCCCAAGTCATTTCTGAAACATGAATTAAACCCTCAATGCCATCTTCAAGTTCAATAAATGCACCATAATCAGTAATTTTACTTACTTTCCCTATATAATTTTTTCCTTCTTTATATTTTTTTTCTATATCTTTCCATGGATCTTTAGTTAATTGCTTAATACCTAAGGATATTTTGCTACTTTCCGGACTAAATTTTAACACTTTTACTTTTACTGTTTGTCCTATTTTTAAATAATCTGATGGATGATTAATCCTTTTCCAAGATATGTCAGTTAAATGAATTAAACCATCAGTAGTTCCTAAATCAACAAAAGCACCGTAGTCTGTTATATTTTTTACAATGCCTTCTACCGTACCGCCTTCTTTTAAATTCTTTTTAACATCTTTTAAATTTTTTTTAAAACTTTCTTCTAAGAATGCTTTTCTTGAAATTACAATATTTCCTCTTTCTTTATCAATTTTTAAAACTTTAAATGAAAGTTTTTGTTCTATAAGATGATTAATATCTTTTACAGGTTTAATATCAACTTGACTGCCTGGTAAAAAAGTTATAACTCCGTCTATGTCAACAGTATATCCTCCTTTAACTTTTCCATAAATTTTTCCATCTATAGCTTTGTCTTTTTCTAATAATTGGTTAAATGCATCAAAAGCGACCTCTTTTTTTGCTTTTTCTCTACTTAAAACAGCTTCGCCATTTTTATCTTCTACTCTTTCAACAAATACATCAATTTTATCTCCTACTTTAATTTCTTTTTCTTTATCACAAAATCTTAATTCATCCATTGAAACTCTTCCTTCACTTTTTAAACCCACATCAATCAATGCGTGATTATGGTCAATAGAAATAACTTTTCCATTAACTACTTTACCTTCAAAATTTTTAATTTTTTTAAGTGATTGGTCTAATAAAGCTTCAAAATTTTCAGTATTTTCAGTCATAAAAACAATTTTATAAACTTTATGCAGTTTTTTCTTATTTTGGAAGCTTTTTTTTTATTTTTTTTTTATATTTTTGCGCCTAGTTTTTTAATTGATTTAAAAAAATTAGGAAAACTTGTGTTAATACATTCGATATTATCAATAATTATTTTTTTTTTGTAAGCCAAACTCATTATTAAGAAAGACATTGCTATTCTATGATCATAATAACTTTTTATTTTAATATTTTTATTATCCTTAATTAATTTATTTCCTATAATTTTTAGACCATCATTTTTTTTGAAAACCTTAATATTAAGAGCTTTTAAACCTTCATATAAGGATTTTATTCTATTACTTTCTTTATTCTTTAACTGATTTCCACCAGTAAATGACGATATCCCATTAGAAAAACTAGCTAATATAGAAAAAATCGGAATTTCATCAATCATAGTAGCAACATTTTTACTAGTTAAATGGATACCTTTTAAATTACTTGATTTAAAAGTTATATCAGCAACTTTTTCATTAGAAATTATTTTTTTATTTGAAATAGTAATATTTGCATTCATTTTTTTTAAAATATTAAAAAAAGATATTCTAGTATTATTTATATTAACATTTTTAATTTTTATTTTTGATTTTGGAATAATTAGTGCGGCTGCCCCTATTATAGCAGCAGATGAAGGATCTCCAGAAATTAAAATATTTTTTGCTTTGAGTTCTTTTTGTCCAATTATTGTTATTTCATTATTATTTTTATTTTTTTTTATTTTAATATTTGCACCTAACATTTTTAATAATATTTCTGTATGATTTCTGGTTTCTAAATTTTCTTTTATAGTTGTAATGCCAGGAGTATTAAGAGACGCTAAGAGTACTGCTGATTTAATTTGTGCAGATGGTATTTTTTGATTATAAATTATTGGCATAGATTCACTAATACCTTTAATAGAAATTGGCAATTTATTATTATTACTTTTTATTTGTGCACCCATTTTTTTAAGTTGATTAATTAGGTTTAACATATTCCTTTTACTTAAGCTTTTATCTCCAGTAATTTTAGTTTCAAAATTTTGATTACATAGAGCTCCAAGCATAAGTCTTGTAGCAGTTCCTGAATTTCCCATGTATAAAGATTTTTTTGAATAGTCAAAACCTCCTATTCCTACACCAATTATATTTAATTCATTTTTTTTTTTAATAATTTTTACTCCTAAAAGTTTTAAATTTTTAATTAAATTATTAACATCTTCAGAGTAAGAAATTCCTTTAATTTTTGTAGTTCCAATTGTCATTGCTCCCAGTATTAGAGCTCTTTGAGATATAGATTTGTCTCCTGGGACCTCAAGTATACCATTTAGAGAATGATTATTTTTTGAATAAAATTGGTTCAATTTTTTTTTATTTATTTATTATTTAGTATATTATTATCTTTACTAAATAATAAATTTAAATTAAAAATATAGTTCTTAAATTTATTAATTTTTTTTTACAATATTATGGCAAAACAAACATGGGGAACTAAAAGAACTTGTACCTGCGGTATAAGATTTTATGATTTAAACAAAAAAGAAATAGAATGCCCTAGTTGTGGCGAGACAGTTAATGTTGAATTATTATCAATATCAACACTTGAAAATAATTTAAGAAAAAAACCCCAAGCTGAAATAGTAGAAGAAAAAGAAGCGGTTAAAGAAAAAAATAAAGAAAGTAGTAAAGAAGCAGATATTGAGATTGAAACTAGCGATAATCCTAAAATTGAAGTAGAAGAAATTATAGGTGAAAAAATAGTTAAAAAAGAAAAAGAAGAAAGTTAATAATTTTATTATTTGTGTTTTTTCTTTAAATCTTTTTTTAAATCATCATGATCTCCAATAGCAATATGATGCTTGCTTTTTATTATAAATTTTTCTAAAAAAGGAAGAATTGGAAGTACTACTAAACCTCCTAAAAAAATACCGAGAGCATGATCTCTAAGTGAAGGATCAACAATAGCAGCAATATAATCAGCGCATGCGTGGGCAATTATAACTCCAATAATCCCAGCAATAAATCCATTAGAAATTATTTTAAAAAATCTATTTATACTCCAACCTGTATAGTATCCTAAAAGTAAAATAAAAATATGAACAAATCCAAAAATGAATCCTTTCAGTAAGTACTTGTCTTGAAGATAAGCTATATTTTCAATTAATTGCTGCATTAAATTGAATCTAACACAAATTTAAGAAAAATAAATTTTTTAAAATTTAATTATTTTATGAAGGCAAATTCTCTATACGATTGTATTGATCCTCTTCCATAATTATTATTTTTTTCAAATTTTAATAAAATTATTGAAGAAGTTAATAAAACTGAAAATATTGTTATGTAGTAAATTAATTTCATTTTTTTTTTAAATTATTAATTGTTACAATTAATATTTAATAAGAAATGTATTATAATTCTAATTTATATTTAGTATGTTTATTATTAATATAAATGATAACAATTTATAGAGGGGCTATAGCTCAGTTGGGAGAGCGCTTCGCTGGCAGTGAAGAGGTCGTCGGTTCGATCCCGTCTAGCTCCACCAAAAATCTCAAGATTTCCAATGTTTTTTTCATGGTTAATTAAGATTATTGACTCTTTGAATAAATAATACTAAGTTACTTTTTC
>CEUZ01084987.1_pt1 | contig 39642 bp, 52 predicted proteins | sample 361511 | NCBI WGS metagenome assembly CEUZ01 (sample SAMEA2622822, study PRJEB7988) | marine metagenome | biome: marine biome (ENVO:00000447); feature: surface water layer (ENVO:00002042); material: "saline water (ENVO:00002010), including plankton (ENVO:xxxxxxxx)" | depth 5 m | reverse complement strand
AAATCACCATTATCCGAAGCCATAAAATATTTAAAATATGAAGCAACAAAAACTGAAAATCCAACCGAGTTTATAGTAAATATTGCTTCAGATGATCTAAAAATCTATGGACAACTTGTTAAATATTTGGATCAAGCTGATCGTACTATATTTAAATCTATTGAAAATAAAAAGAAAATAGAGTTATTAATAATGTTTATTAAAAGCTATTATACAGAAAATGAACGTCCTGACATTGCTAGAGATCTTGTAAATGTAATAGAAAAAATACAAAAAGACGATTATGAAACTAAGGATTTAATACAAAAATTAGATTCTAAAAAAATGAGTGAAGTTAAAGATTTATTAAAACAAAAGATTGAACTTTCCAGAGATGAAGAAAAATATAAAAAATTAGGACTTTCTACAAATGATATTAAACAGAGAAAATTAGAAATCGAATATGATAAAATCATAGAAATTATTAAAAAGACTTTTGAAGAATTCGATTATATAAGAAAAAGCTCATCCTCAAGAAGCTCTAAAAAGGAATATCTATTTTATGAAACACAACCAGCTCCTAAAATATCAAGTACTGTTTACATAGGAAGTAAATTAATAGGAAAATATGAATTAAAAAATATAATAGTTACAAATGAAGATTCTGAAGACACACGTAAAACTAAACTATTTAAATTATTTGATAACGTTTTAGATATTATTTACGCTAAATATTTTGATCCTATATTTTTAGGAGATTCGGATGTAAAGAATTTTTGCCGTGTTGTTGAAGAAATAATGGTCGAGATTATTATAAAATTATGGACTAAAATATATACTATATATAAAATACCACCTAAGAGAGATGATAAAGACATAAATAAAAAAATTACCGAAAGACTATCTGAAAAATGTTCTGCTAAAAAGAATGAAGAATTATTAGTACCAGCTACTTCATAATTTAATTAAATAGAAATTGGTTTGTTATTTTTATCTATTTTTACATATTTGAAAATCCCTTCAGTGACTTGTTGAACTTTTCCATTTTCCATATCTGTTGCTTCTACTTTAAGATCTATTGTAATAGATGTATTCCCTATTTTATTAACTTTACCCAATATTTCTACTATATCCCCTACATGAATTGGCTTCTTAAAAACCATATTATTAATCGATATAGTTACATATCTTCCATAACTAATTTTACTACATAAACTAACTCCCGCTAAATCCATTTGCGACAATACCCATCCACCAAATATATCGCCATTATAATTTGTATCGCATGGCATAGCTATAACTTTATAACATAATTGAAAATCAGACATATAATATAATAATATTATTGACTTAAGTATAATATTTAAACTTAAATCTATATAATGACCGATTATTCTTTTATGCAAAGTGGATTTGGCGAAGCCATAAATAATACAAATATCGAAGATTTAGAAGTTATGTTATCATTGTTTGTTTCAAGATCATTGGAACATGCTGCTAAATATACTAAAATATGCGATCGAAATGGAGTTACCAAAGAAGATATGATTTATGCATTAAAGTATGAAGTATTTGAATTCTTTAATAATCCTAACATTCAAACTGACTTTTTAGAAATAAAAAATGAGTATTTAAAATGTAAAGAAGAACTTGAAGACGGTGAAGAATATGAAGACGGTGAAGAATATGAAGACGGCGAAGAACTTGAAGACGGCGAAGAACTTGAAGACGGCGAAGATATAGATGAATTAATTGTCCCCGATGAGGAAGTAGAACCTTTTTCTAGAGTAGATATAGAAAAAGTAAAAAGTTCAGATAAAGAATTTGTTAACAATATGCATAATTATTATGATAGTTGGGATAATTGGGAACCTACTACACCATTAGAAAAAACACTTAAAAATGCTATTGAACAAACATATCCTAAATAAATATATTTTTATATATTCTAACTGTTGCTATAGTTCCTTTATCTCCGTTATATAATCTAATTGATTTAACTTTCGCATTTATTGTTTCTGATATAAGCTTTATATTTTCCAGTGAAGTATTTAATGATTTCTCATCTATTCCTATATTTGAACCATTATCATCTATGCCGATGATGTATAAAGCTTTACCATCTCCTTCATATATTCTATAAAGCATTTGGGTTCCGCGCTTATTTAAAAAAATATCAAACTTATTCATATTTTTCTTTTTATACTTGCGTTCATTAAATAATAAATGTAATTTGTATTCTTTATTTCCAAAATCCTTCTCTGGAGGTTGTGATGGAAATAATTTATTTTCTCTAACTATCATTAATTATATATTATATAAATAATTAGTTATTTAAATGAATAATTTAAACCATCAATTCTTAATATCGTAATTTAAGCACTGAATCTATATATGTATTATAATTTTTAATAAGAATATTTTGAGATTTTGATACACCTATTAGATGAAATAATAATAATAACTTATCTGCCTTTTCAATTATATCTCTTGTTTGATCTATCAAGTAATTAGGCCATCTATAAGAATCTAAATATAACCCTAACATATGACTTTCACGTTCTTTTATTACCTTATCTTTTATATTATCATGAAATAATGAACTCCAATATTGTATGTTTTTTTCTTCTAAATCTATTATTCTTTTATCTATGTAATGACTAGTAATAACTTTTCTCAAATTAAGAAGCTCTGTTTCGGAAAGATGTAATACAATATCTTTTAACGTTGTTTCTGGAAGCAGTTCTAGATACGACATTTTTTATTTTTACTTTTAAAAATATATATATATTCAATTTTATTTATATGTTAATATTAGATGATTACTAAGAGTGATATTACATCATTTTCAAAAGATTTTAATAAAAAAGAAAATCTTAAGATCTCAAAAAATGCAATAACTAGTACTACATTACACAATATAGTTATTAATAGAGACTTTTCTCAAAATGAACATGAAGTATTTTCTAAGAAAATAGATACTAAAGTTTCCATTTCTAATCAAAAAAATACTGGTAGATGTTGGATATTTGCATTTTTAAACGTATTACGTCTAACAATGATAGAAAAATATGATTTAGATGAAGATTTTGAATTCAGTCAAACATATTTATTCTTTTTCGATAAATTAGAAAAATCCAATTACTTTTTACAGAATATTGTCAAAACTAAAGATAAATCTTATGATTCTAGAGTTATTCATACTTTATTAAAAAGTCCTATTAGTGATGGTGGTATGTCAAATATGTTTATTAATTTAGTTAATAAATATGGATTAATACCCAAATCTAATATGAGAGAAAGTTATCAAAGTATTAATAGTGAAAAATTAAATGAACTAATTAATAATAGATTACGAGAAGCCGCGTATAAAATAAGAGAATCTAATGGGTCAAAAAAATATATTAATCAAACCTTAGGTGAAATATATAGTATATTAGTTGTATTTTTAGGTGAGCCACCCAAAAGAATTACATGGGAATATTACAAACAAGGTGGGGGTAATCAATTGAATTCTAAAAAAACAAAAAAAAAGAAAAAATGTAAAAATAAAAAAACTAGTAAAACAAATAAGTATCGAGCTATTAGAAGTATTACACCTCTTGAATTTTATAAAAAACAAGTACCTATTAATGTTAATGACTTTGTATTTTTAATGAATTATCCACTTCAAAAATATAATAATATATATAATATATTACTTTCTAATAATGTTGTAGGTGGTATTCAATCTAAATTAATTAATATTGACATTGGTAAATTAAAAAAAATAGCACAAGAATCTATTGACAATGATGATGCTGTTTGGTTTTCGGCTGATGTTGAAAAATATGCAAGTAATAAATTAGGTGTACTAGATAAAAGAGCATTTAATTATAAAAATACAGTGGGGTTTGATATCACTTTAGATAAAAAATTACAACTTAAATATGAAATATCTGAACCCAACCATGCTATGATTTTTAAAGGATATTCTAAAAATAAAAATGGTAAAATTACTAAATGGTTTGTGGAAAATTCATGGGGAACTTCTACTAAAAAAACGGGCCATTTCACTATGAGTGATGAATGGTTTGATGAATATGTATATGAAATAGTCGTTTTTAAAAAACACGTGCCTTCAGATATATTATCTGTAGGTAAAAAGAAACCAATTTTATTACAGCCTTGGGATCCTATACATAAATATTTAACAACTAATTAATAATATAATCTTCTGTAGCATCTATAAGTTGATCTCCATCCCGAAATTCATTAATATCAAATTCATCTGGTAAATATACTTCGTTATCTCTTACTAAATATTTAGACCACCATAAATAAGACACTCCTGAATAATAATGAAATCTTCGTTGTCTTTCATATATTGTAGTGTTAGGTTTAGGAGCGTATTTTAAAACAAATTTGTTATTATATAATACTTCTTTTTTATATATTTTTGCGATTGGGTGTTCAATAAATTGTAAAAATATCTTTTGTGTTGTTAATGGTATAATACTTTTAAAATAAAATAGACCTGACATGGTTTAACTATTAAATAAAAATAAAATAATTTCAATTTATTAACTATAATTTAAACATATTTAATAACTAATACAGCTACTAATGTCATTAGTAAAGCATAATATACGTAGTATAGTGGTGAACCCGAATGCATTTTAATTGAACGTGATATAAAATATTTAATAGTATCATTCCAAGCCATAGCAGCTACAAATGTTACAGCTAATGTTATTGGTTTAAAAGTATCATAGTTATACAATTGTAATGTGGGATCTGTTGAATCTTCAAATCTATCTACTGAAAATCTTTCATTTGGATAAGGCTTATTCCAGCATCTATTATTACTATTATTATTAGGATTGCATAATGGTGTTGAGTTATTCGAGTGTGGTACAGTAAACGAACCTTTATTAACTGTTAAATTATTTTGATTATTTTGATTATTTTGATTATTTTGATGTTGGCTCATATATTCATTTACTTGTTGATTTAATGTATTAATATCTACAGATTGATTATTTGTAAAATCCTCTTTGGGTTCATTATTTAAATCTTGTAATAGCTTATTATAGTCGGTCATATAATATTATATCAGAAATTAATTAATTATAGTTTTAATTGTACAATAATGATTCAACAGTTTATCTAAATCTATATCCTTGTCACGCATATATTTGTCATATACTATACATAAAATCATTTTTCTATGATTTATTATATGTTTTTCCAGACTTGATAATGTTTGTTTAGACACTGTTAGATAATCACACATATTTTGTAAAAATATAAATTATAATTGTATTTCAATTTAAGAATCAAATACAGCTTCAATTAATGATATTTTTAGTTTATCGTCTTCTGTTAGTTTTTTAAAATAATATTTAGCATCAGAATGTAAATATTTACTACCTACTTTAATATTTAATTTATCACTTTTATTAATAGATGTAGCTATTCCTTCTATTGGTTTTATATCAAAAAAATGTCTAGTTTTAAAATATAATATACGCTGACCTTTTAGTATATCTTTTTTATTGATTAATTCATAATTATCTATTATTTTTAACGCTTCTTTTTTATTTTCTATATTTTTAGGATAACATAAAAAATCTTCAAAAATATCATTTATAATAATATAATTTTTTTGCCTTATCTGTTCACTTGTTCTTATTTCTTGCTTACTTAAATTTCTAAGAATATTCTGTACTGCAATTTCAGCTTCTTCCATATATATATTAAATTAATTAATTATTTATATAATACTCATCGCAATAATCATTTGGTACAACTTCATCATCTTCTACTATTTTAACTAATCCTTGTTTATATAATTTATATAAATTGTCCTTCTCTGCTTGTTCTATTTTTTTATCATCATCATCTCTTATAAAAAATACATGTGTATTTTTAGTTACTTTAAAATAATATTTATTAGCAACTAATATCAAGATATATTTATAATATTTATGTTCTCTATCATAATTTTTAGAAACTATCCCTCCACCCTTTAACTCTCCAGTCTCTTTATTTATAAATCTAATATATACACCTACTGGAATCAGATCTATATGACGATCTTCAACCTTAATATACTTTTTTAATTTATCCTTAATAATTGGAATATCTTCATCATTATTTATAGACAACTTTCCCATTATTTAATTACTATATAAAATATATTTAAATTATAAACTATCTTATCATATGTCCTTGGATTTTCTCTATTTTTTTACTACCTGTTATTTTAGGGCTATAATATGATACTTTCCAAAAATCTTCGAATAATTCTTTTTTTTGATCTTCATTTAGATTTAAATATGTAGCTATATAATTTAAAAGATATTTGTTTTGTTCTTTAATTATTTTATTAAGAATTGGATAAGAATTATATGGGTTGTTCGTAAAATCCATAGTATTTTTTATATTGTATAAATTATAAATGAGTGATGATGATTTAAATATGACGGATGATGAGTTTTCAATTTTGAAGGATGCTCTTCAAGATAATATAAAAGATTATATTCAATTAGATAATGAGATTAATGTTCTAAAAGCTCACATTAAAGATAAGTCGGCTAAAAGAAAAGAAATATCAAGTAAAATAATGGAATCGATGGAGAAAATAGATATAGATCACATAAATGTTAAAGAAGGAAGGTTGGTATATAAAGTAACTAATGGGTTTAAGACTATATCTAAAAAGACAATTACTAATTCTCTTAAAAAAATATTTAATGACGATGAAAAATTCCAAGAAGCTCTTAAAACTATTTTATCAACAAGAGAAGAAAAAGAAACTAAATCAATATCCTTCAAACCTAATAAGTAACTATTAACTAATAAATTATATTTCTTATATTTATAATGAATTTTATAGTTGAGTTTTTAGCATATACTATATCCTTTACACTAATTATTACTATTTTATATTCTTCATTAGTATCTCTTGATGGAGGAATACCAGTAAAATCATTGATAATATTTACTATATTAGCAGTTATATATGGTATTCTTAAATATAGACATGTATCTTTTAATAGAATAATGGCTAGAACATTTTTATTAATAGTTATAACACTTATTATTACAATAATTTATTTAGTAATAAAAGATAAAAATGATAAAGAAAATGAAGTTAAATCTCCAGCATTACTAGTTATTGCAATCTTAATAGTATTAATCATGTTATTTAGTATTAGAACAATATTATTTGATGAAATTAGAGGTTTTTGGACATATGGAAATAATTAATATATTATATTTATATATGATATTAGAAATTATTTTGTTTGCTATAATATTTACATTATCATTTATAAGCTTGTTTTCAATTATAAGCTCTACTAAACAAATAGCTATATTTTCACTTATACTATTATGTAGTTTCCTTTTCTATCATATTATTAAAAAATTAGATATAAATTATGAATGAAAATAGATATATTTTTTATTATTAAAATTTGTATGTGTTTTACAAAAACATCCTTCCTTTATAGGTTTTTGACATTGCTGTCCTTTATTAACTCCTGTCATTAATATTGCATTACATTTGTTCTTAATTAAATATTTGTCTAATGTTTCTACCTTAATACTTTTCCCTTTTAATTCTTTATATTCTTCATGAATATTTTTTATAGGAATAATACCTTCTCGTAAAACTAAATAATCACTTTTTACCCTACAATATGGACATTCACGTATCCTAGATCCATTATATTGAGTATTATTTTTAAAAGATAATAATATACAATCGTGGTGAAATGTGTGACCACATTTTAATTTTTCTTTATTATCATCTGTAATTTTATCATAACATATGGGGCATTCCATTTGATAATATAAATATCATAATCTTAAATACTATTTATTATAGTAAACTTAGAATCATTTTCAATCAATAATATTTGTATTTTTCTATTATTATAATCATTATTTTTTTTATTTAATTCACCAAATGCTCGTGACATTCCAACATCCACCCGCCATAATCTATTATTACATTCTGAATTAATACCTTTATTATACATAAATTGTGGAGAATGTCCTACTATCATACCTCTTATAGGTATATTTTTAGGATCATTTACAGCATTAAGTATCTTTATTGTTCTTTCAAATTCAATAGCGCATGAATTATCATATTCAGATATATCCGAATAGGTTCTAGACCAAAAAGGCGATTGTGAATCGTCATCATTATGATATAATTCATCGATTGCTTCGTGATTTATATTGTTGTTAAGTAACCAGTTTCGTATATGTGTATTTATATCTTCTAATTTATATTTCTTAGCAATTAAAGAAGATATTCCTCCATGTACAAATAACCAACTTCCTACTTGTAATACCGAATATCTAGAAAGCCCTAATAATTTAGAAATAGTCCCACCTGGTTTAAAAGCTTCTTTTCGTTCTTTGTATCCAAATGGATAATTACTATTTTTAACAGACCTATCACCTTTAAAATAATTTCCAAACTCTCTAAACTCTTTGGGACTGACATATCTAAAATCCCCTTCAACATTCATTAATTCGTGATTTCCTAATATACTCAAACAAGCTCCATTTTGTTTTATAGCTTGATTATGTAGTTTATTAAATAAACATATAATTTTCAAATCAGATCCCTCATCATCACATAATTCTGGATCATTATCTTTACACATATTGTTAAATAATTTAGATGGACGTACTCTATCTATTTGATCTCCTAATTGTACTACATAAATATTTCCACCTATCCAATTAATATTTCTAATATCATTTGTATTGTTATCAATGTCTTGACTAATAACCCCAGCCAATTTTAAACATTGTATAGTTGCATTTAAATCTCCGTGTAAATCACCTATTACATATAATTTTTTTACAATTGGATATTTATATGATACTATTTTTCCAACTTTAACTGGTACTTGCGATACTTTTTTGGATAATTTAGATCTCGTTTTATTAGCTACATTAATATTTACATCATTAATTTTATTTATTTTTTTTTGTTTAATTTCATTTATTAACACATTTCTAATAAGATCGCGTTTCTTATTCGAAAGACCTTTTATTTTTAGTTTTTTCGCTAATATAAGTAATCTAGTTCTATCTAAACTATTTATATTTGATATTATTTCATCCATTTATAAATTAGATAAGAAAAATATAAAAATATAAAAGCGAATTATTGATATACATTTTGTAACATTATACTATTTATCTTATCATATCTTTCGAAATTTTTGTTATCTTGCTGTTGTATTATATATTGCCGTTGTTTCTCTTCTTCATTTTCTAAAGCTTTTACCCTTTCTATCTCATGAATTTCACTATCAGTTAAGCTGGATATATTATTTCTTTCTGATTCTAAATGAGAAATTGAATTATAATTTTCTCTTTTACTAACATTATTCGCAATATTACTATTAGATAAAGCTTCTATAATATCGGAATAATTTAATGACCCTGCATTTCCAGTAAAATTTGATACTTTACTTATACCTAATTCTTGATAATTATTATTATGGCTACATAATTCTTTTGGTATTGTATGTTTAACAACAGATTTACTATTTTCTCTCACATTATTTATATAAAATTCATTAAAAGATTCTGTATTAAATGATTTATCATATTTAACACTATCGTTAGTAGATTCTGTTAACCAATTCTGATATCCTTGATCTTCTGGTGTTTCTATTTTATCATTATTAAAATATTTATTAAATTCATTTATATTAAATGAGCCTTTAATCCTACTATCTTGTTTATTATTACTATTTTGTTCCTTAATATAACTTTTACTATTATTTCTTAACTCATTGTGAGGTTTATCTTCTTTTTTTAACTCAATATGTTTAACTAAATCAACATATGCTTTATTTACTATATTAAATGATATTTCGCTCCCATTTGGTCTATCTGGATGGGTCATTAACGAAAAATGTCTATATGCTGATTTTAATTCATCTAATGTAAAATTATTATTTAAACGTAATATTTCTTGAGGGTTATAATTACTCTCATTATATTTAGATAATTGAAGTAAATATATGAATGAATTTAAGTCTTCATTTACATTATGTATAAAATTGTTTACATTATTGTGATTTTCAACTGGTATTTGTCCTTGTAATTTAGATTGGTCTATATTTAAAACATTTATTAAGTCTATTTGATATTCTATATTTCCATATAGTTTATTATTATCTGTCTCATTTTGTCTAGATGTATTTATATATTGACGAAGTTCATTTAATTCTTTAATACTACAACTATACAACTTTTTCAAAAAATCTTTTTTTATACTATTTATATTTGTAGATATCTGAATATTATTGCCCATTTATAATAATTTGTAAAATAAATAAAAATTAGGTTATAAACTTATATAGTTATTAAAAGTAATATTATTTTCTAATAAGCAAATGTCTAATATTTCCCAAATATTGGATACACATATAATTTCAATATTTTCTAATATTTCTGGTTTTTGATTTCTTATTATTTCCAAATCCTGTTCATTATTTTTGGGACACAATATTTTTTCGACACCAGCTAACTTTCCTCCATCTATTTTACTATCCAATCCACCTATCTGATGAATACTTCCATTTAGATCTATTTCTCCAGTTAATGCAATAGTTCTTTTTACTGGTATTCCAGTTAAAAGTGATACAATAGCTAATGTTATTGCACCTCCAGCACTTGGTCCATCCTTAGGAGTAGCAGCTTCTGGACAATGTATATGAATACCATAGTTTCCAGTATCTTTCCATTCTTTATTAATATTTTCTTTTAATTCAATTGGAATAAGATTCCATGCTACTGTTTTAGCACATTTCATACTTTCCTTCATAACATCTCCTTGTTGGCCCGTTAATGTCAATGATAGTTTTGTATCTGCTAATATTTTAAAACTTTCTATTATAGTTATACCACCACATCCAGTAGTAGTTGCATATAAACCATTTACTATACCTATTTGATCTTTTTTAGCTATTTTTTTATTAATTATCATAGGTTTATTAGTAAATATTTCTTTTACTATTTCATTATTTACTAATATTGGTAATTCATAATTTTTAGATTCAGTTATATAATCTAAATTGAGTTGTCTTACAATTTCAAATATCTTTTCCTTTAATTTTCTTATTCCAGACTCAAATGTATAATTATTTATTATATACTCAATACAATCATCATTAAATATTATTCCATTTGTTGGAAATCCAATAGTTTCTAATAACTCTGGTAAAACATAATTATTTATAATATATATTTTATCTTTTTTGGATAAATTGTTAAACCTTATTCTATGTATTCTATCCGCCAATATTGGATCTAATAAACTATAATCATTATATGAAAATATAAATAATATTTTGGATAAATCTATATCTACTCCAGCAAAATATTTATCATTAAATGATTCATTTTGTGTAGAATCCGTAATATGAGTTAATATACCAATTATTTCTTTTCCATTTTCTGTATTACTAATTTTATCTAATTCATCTATATATACTATAGGATTCATACATTTTGTTTCAATTAATATATCAACTATCTTTCCCCATGTTGAACCAACATAGGTATAAGAATGGCCTTCTAATGTTGATGCATTACTTGATCCTCCTACTGCTATAAATACAAATGGTCTAGTTTCTCCATTTATGTCTATTAAACATTTTGCAATACCTTTTCTACCTAAAGAAGTTTTACCAGTACCTGGTGGACCTTCAAATCCAAAACAATATCCTTCTGATTTTCCATTTATCCATTGTGCAATTATTCTTTCAACCTCCTTTTTAGCTTGATCTTGTCCATATATAGCTTTATCCAATGTATTTTTAACATTTATTAAATAATCTGATCTACTTTTTTTATATTCATTCCAAATTTTATAAAAGTTATTAGTTAAATCATTTGAATCCTTTATTAAAACTTTTAATTCATCATAAATACAACTTATACTATTAAATGATATTTTGGGACTTTTCAAATATTTTAACACCTTTAATTTATATTTAATATCATTTAATTCTAATAATTTGTTAGACAATTCTTTTAAAATCTTAGGTTTACTTTGATTTAAATTTATATTTAAGTTTATATTTTTTATTAATATTCGTATACTAGCTATTTTTAAATTAGATATATTGTTTATTGCTAATTTGACTAACGATTTATCTGGGACATTTATTTGACTATTATATTCTTTTAATGATTGACATATATTATAAAAATTATCTATGTCATATGATTTTATATTTTCAATATTTATATTAGTTTCTAATTCGGGAATATTATTAAATAATATATGATTCCTTAATTTATTATAATTTATATTTAACGCATTATAAAATGTTTTGAATGATACACGTAAATCATTTAATTTTATTATTATCTCTTCATTTTTATAATAACCAAATGGTATTTTCAATAAACCATCTAAATATTGTTGAGCTTTAGAGCTTGATTCACTCCCTTTATTAATTATTTCTTTATATTTATCTATTGCTTTACTTTTAACATTTTCAGATACCTTTAATAAACATATTCGTTTGTCATATGGGATATCTTCCAATTTAAAATTAAATATTTTATTGGAATAGTTTTTTATATTATTTGTTGCTATTTTAAATATTTTTTTTATAGACCAATGTAATGAATTATATACTTGATCTGATAATGGCTGTGGTTTTAAAAGATATGATTCATTACTTATCATATCATATAAAAGATATGCTAAATATTGTATATCTATAGATTGATCTAGTAAGAATAATGTGATAATATCACGCTGCCCACATACATCTTTGTTTAAAAAATCTTTTACTAATATTGAAATAGTTTTCTCTTTTAACATTTTTAAATAATTGTAGCTGCATATTATTTTTTCTATCATTTCTTTACTTGAATAAATTAAAAAATCTCTAAGAGGCAGCTGATTTAAATACCCTATCTTAAAATTGTCATTAATATTTATATTTTCTAATAATTCCATAATTTCTATATTTTTATGCGAAAGTACGCTTAATTTTCTAGATACATTTAATGAATCATCTATAAAATACCCATTTATAACTATTATATAATCATCTATTGGTATATAAATACTTGCTCCGTTTATTTGTTCTGTAAAAGATTTTTTTTGTTTTCTTAATGTTGTACAAATTGGATAATTACTATTATATTTAAATTCTTCAGTAACAATATATTCATCTATTTTATTATTATTATATACTATCAAATCTTTTGTCACATTATCATATTTTATTTTTTCAAAAGAGATAGGACTAAATGTTTTGTTATAAAAATATATCAATTTATTATATTTTGTACTCTTATATTTCAATATAGTTTTTAAACTACGTTTATTTAAAATATAAAGTATATCTTCTATATCTTTTGACCCACAATTTCCTATAATTTTATATAAAATTGTTCTTATTTCATTTATTTTATTTCTCAATATTAATTGATTTCTACTATCTAGATCATATAATAATATTGGTAAATTGATATTATCGAAAATATTACTTACACTTTCTAATAATTCCAAATTATCATTATATTCAATTTGAGTTATTATAGATTTATCATAAGAATCATTAATTCTATTAACTATATTATTTATTATTCCGTATAATGAATAAAACTCATCATTAAATTCTTTTTTTAGAAGAATAAGATATCTTATTCTTATTTTGAATAAATCTAAAATACTAATTCCCATATCTAAATAGTTTATATATTATTTTTTAAATAATAATACTTATTCAAAAATTGAATATAAAAGTTATTATTTATTATAATATAAATATGCCTAAAAAAAATACTACAGGAGGAAAGAAATATAAGAAAGGAAAAAATCATGTAGTTACAGAAGAACCTTTGGAATTAAAAACTGATGATCAATCATATGCTTGTGTTACAAAACTATTAGGACATGGCCGTGTATACTGTAATGTTTATAGTGTTGAATTAATAGATGGGTCTCCATCTTTTAAAGCTAATGAAAGATTAGGAATTATTAGAGGATCAATGAGACGGAAAAAACAATGGATTAAAAGTGGAGATATAGTTATAGTTGGTATCAGAGATTATCAAGATAATAAAGTAGATATACTATATGTATATTCTCATGATAATGCAAAAAAATTAATAAAAAAGAATCAAATACCAAATATTAATTTCGATGGATATAATGTTACCACTAAATCTGAAAATATTGTTGATTTTAATGATATCGAAAGTAATAGTGATAGTAATAATGATAATGATAATGTTAATGATAATGTTAATGATAATGATAGTATTACAGTAAAAATGAGAGGAGATAATATTACAAAAGTATCTTACATACCAGATTTTCCTACAATTAATTCAGATGATGAATCATATATTAATGAAATTTAAATATAAATATAAATATATATATTAATGATTAAAAAAGCGTTAGTTGGTGGTGTTACTATGTTAATATTAGATGGCTTATGGCTTAGTTTGTTTATGGGGAAACAATATACTAAAATGATTCCTTTAATTCAGAAAAATAAAATGGAATTAAATATACTAGGAGCGGTACTTGCTTATATACTTATGTTATATTTATTAATAGATATAGTAATAAGATATGATTTTAGCATTTTAAGATCTTTCTTTTTTGGATTTGCTATTTTCGGTGTATATGATATGACTTGTTTGGCTGTGTTTAAAAATTGGGATATTAAACTTGCTATAATTGATATGATATGGGGTGGATTCTTATTTGCATTTTCTAAATACATGAGCTCATTTGTTAATTAGAAATAAATATCTTTAATCTCACATAAAGAGAAAACCAAATTAATTAACAGATATGGGAATACCTTCGTATTTTAAAAAAATCCACGATGATTGTCCAGAAGTAATCATTAAAAACATTGATTCTAGCATTAATAATTTTTTATTTTTAGATTTAAATTGCGCCATTCACCCATGCTGTAGAAAAGCATCTGATGGATATAAAAAGTCAGCTAATGATTATTGTGAAACTAAAATGATTAACTCAGTATTGAATTATATTGAAAAATTAGTTAATATTGTTAATCCTAGTCTTTTGTATATAGCTATAGATGGGGTTGCGCCTTTGGCTAAAATGAGACAGCAACGTTTGCGTAGATTTAAAAACATAATTGATAAGAAAAATGAGCTTGATCTTAAAAAGCGTTTAAATATGGTCACCGAAGATGAAGAATATTGGGATACTAACGCTATAAGTCCCGGTACTCAATTTATGAATAAATTAGATGCTTCTATTAAATCATTTATTGATAGTAATAATACACTAAGAGCTATTGAAGTAATATTCAATCCTTGCTCTGTACAAGGAGAGGGTGAACATAAAATTATGAATTTTATTAAAAAAAATAAAGATTCATTAAATGGAAATATTGTTATTTATGGACTAGACGCTGATTTAATTATGTTATCTATGACATGTAGAAAAGACAATATATATTTATTACGTGAAGAAATAGAATTTAATGTGAAAGGTAAAACAACTCAAGATAGTTTTGGGGATCATTTTCTTTATTTAGATATTGATAGATTAAAGAGAGAACTAATTAGAGATATACATTCTAAATATAATGTAATAGATAACACATATATTCTCAAAAATATAAATAATACATCACCCGCTTCTATTAAAAACGGTAACTTTATAGATGATTATATATTTTTATGTTTTTTATTAGGAAATGACTTTGTTCCACATTCAGTTTCAATTTCCCTTAAAAATAAAGGTCATGATATTCTTATTGAAAAATATATAATTACTCATTACAAATTAAATGAACATTTTATAGTAAACAATAAAATAAATCACCAATTTTTAATGTATTTGATTCGTTTATTATCGGAAATCGAAGACTCTATATTATTAAATTTTTCCAAAAAAAGACAAAGATTTAATATTAATCATATGAATTTTGATAACGATTATGAAAAAGAAAAAGAACTATTGAATAATTATCCCATTTTGAATCAAGAAAATGAAAAATATATTGATATAGGAACACGGGGATGGAGAGATAGATTTTATTATAAAACATTAGATATTATTGATAAAAATGAAGTATTTGAAATATGTGCTGAATATATTAAAATTTTAAAATGGACATTTGATTATTATTTCAAAGAATGTTCCACATTCAATTATTGTTATAATTATGATGAAGCACCTAGTATGTTAGATTTATATAGATATATGAAAGCAAATGAACGCGTATTAAATATTAATAACATATGTTTTAAAAAGGGATTAATGTATTCCTCATTAGTTCAATTGATGTATATCTTGCCAAAAAATAGTATCGAATCTATATTTCCTACAGAAATAGTTAAATTAACTAATAGTGATTCTAATATTGGATATTATTATCCAATTGATTTTAAATTAAATGATTATTATAAAAGATTCTATTGGCAATGTACTCCAATATTACCAGTTATTGATTTCGATCTATTAAAAAAAACTATTTCAGAATTAAATCTAAGTTCTAAAATTAAAAAGCAGTTTACCCGCGGAAAAGTATATGGGAGAAAATCTTTAATAAATTGATTTATAGTTTATTTTATTATTCATAATAATCTATGTCACACTTAGAGTATTTTGATTTTGGTAAATATCTAAAAAAAAAAGATCCAGTACCTTATGGACTTATTATAAAAAAACCACGTTATAGAATGAGTATTACAGATTCATTTACTTTATATTCATTAACATGTCCTATTCCTATAAAATATTTAGATTATGTTAAATATAAACTTGAAAATGACTATATGTTTAGCTGTAACGCAGATATTATTTTACATGAACATCCTTTTATTAGTGGAATTGACTATCAACATCCATTTTATTCAATACAAAGTAGGCAATCAAGTTTAGTTCAACAACTTTTTAAAATAATAAACGGATATTTAAGAGAGGCACAAAAATGTGTAGATAACAATTATACCATGCATTATCCTATTTTTAAAAAAAAAGCATATGATATAGAAGATTTACTAAAATTTGTTATTAAAGAATACAATTTATCAAGGGTTTTAACCAGAGTTGATAGAGGTGAAGAAAATATATCTACACTGATACTAAGTAGTTCATGTGAGAATAATGTTCATAATGCATATACATACTTAATACAATATCATCATAAAATATTTTTATCTAATAATAATATTGCATCCGTTCCAAAAAAAAATAAAGTATCTATTCCAAAAAAACATAAATCCATTTCATTATGATTTATCTAATAAGCTCAAAAAAAAAATAGATCTATATTATATAATGCCAAGGAAATCATCTAATTATAAAAAACAAACACGTAAAAAACGTATAGTTAAAAAAAAATCGTTTAAAAAAAAAGGAGGTGCTATTGCGTCTGTAGCGTTAGCATCAACCGCGGTGGCTTCATCTAGAAAGTCAAGTGCTGCTAATAGATTTAAAAATTGGGTTAAAAACTTATTTACTTATGACGATGAGGATAATGTAGAAAATAATACACCTAAACCTAAAAATGATGTGCCTCTTTCTTATCCACAATTAAATAACAGAAATAATCGCACTAATAATCGATCTAATAATAGAAATAATAATAATCGATCTAATAATAGAAATACTAATAATCGATCTAATAATCAATCTAATAATCGCGCTAATAATAGAAATACTAATAATAAAAATACTAATCGATCTAATAATCGATCTAATAATAATGTGGGAAGACAACTACCACAAATATTAAATAATAATAATATTAAAATGCAAATAAAGGAATCTAGTAACTCTAGTAATGACCTTCTTTTACAAAATTGATCATAGTTTGTTTTCTATTTATTTAACAATTCACATTCACCATGTGCTTTAACGATCACCGCCCATACATTTCACTTGAGCAATTTAGGCAAAAGCTTATCGCTCAGTATCTAGATATTTATAATGATATCCTAGTTCTGGAAAAGATTCACGGCTCAAACATCTGTATTTGTGGCAAGTTTTCTGACGGAGAGTGGACCTTTAAGTATGGTTCTCGAAAGCGCTGGGTAGGCATTGATGAGAATTTTAATAATCTCCAAAAGCTATTCGAAAAGCATAAGCAGTGTTTCATTGACCTATTTAATTCCATTACGAGCGATGGGTGTAGGGAAGGTGCTGTTATTCGTGTCTATGGAGAGATCTTTGGAGGCAAGTATGGACATGAGTCAACTCCCAAGTCGTTTAAGACTCAGCGAGAGCCTAATTATGGCCCAGATAATGATTTCGCTTTCTTTGGTATAATTGTTAATGCTAAGTTTATGCCAATTATTGACGCGGTCGATGCTATTACTAATAGTGGTCTAAAGGTTCCACCCATCATCTTTCGTGGCAAGTTTTCAGAGTTCGCGAAGACATTTGACGTTAATAAGTTTCAGTCACGTGTTTCAAAGGAATATTATGGACTAGATTATATCGATGTTCCTAAGGGCACAGAGGGAGTTGTTTTCTTTAGTACGAATCCAGATGCTACTGGCGATGAGCTTACTGTTATGAAGTGGAAGCAGACTTGGGCTGTCGAAAATCCGCGCGTAGCTAAGAAGAATCCTATTCCAGTAGATTCTGGAGATGAACTAACCGAATCTTGCGTTGCCATGATTAATCTTAACCGCATTATTAGTTATGCTAGTAAGAATACTGACGATGATATTACTAATCCACGACTGATTGGAAGTCACGTTAAGGCTATTGTCGAAGATACTATGAAGGATGTTCGCGAGGAATTCCCTACCGCTGATTATCCGAATCTTAATATTCGGCTAGTCAACAAGCGTATTTCACAGAAGGCATTTCCTATGTTTAAGCAATATCTAAAGGATATGGAAGTATCTTCAATGCCTAACGATAAGCGAATCGAACTACTTAATAGTTCATGTAATTCTCTAATGGCCGAAGCAAACATGCTACAGCAGCGACTTAATAATGCACTTCATCGTCTAGACGTAATTAGTTCTCACTAGTACTTTTATTTAATACATAAATTGATCTATTTTTTTTGTCTAGTGATAAGACAACTCTCTGGTCTAGTGAAAAGAACATCTGCGCACGCATACAAATTACAATGGATTTCAAGGAATGTGGAACTAATCTGATTAAGAGTAATGTCGATGAACGTCGTGGGGTCAAGCGAAACTATACTGCGATGAACGGTCCTCTTAGGAAGGCTTACTATGGACCATGTCCTAAGATACTTGCTATTGATTAAAACAAAATTGAACAAAAAAATATGCCTTTATAGTAAGAAAATAACATGTCCGATAGTAAATATAAATACAACGAGCAAATTGAAATAGACGACTTTTCTCCATGTACGACACTTGTGAGAGGGGGTGGTGGAAAGAAGGGTGGAAAAAACAAAACAAAAAAAGAGTTGGGTAATGGAAATCAAGTGTACTCCTCTAAGCATATAAGATTGACCATACAAAATCTACATGGTAATCACTAGTCATTAGCTATAACATTCATATTTGATGACAAAATTGATCCATAAGCCATATATTTTTTATTAGGAACTCTGATTCAGACAAACAACCAAACAAGAAACCTACATATACAAAAGACAAGTTATCATCATGGCTGACTATACCGAGCAAAACAAAGCTGCCCACGCAAAAGCCATCGAGCAGTTTCGGAAGATGCTCTGGGACGCGGATGAAAATGGGGAGACTCTGGTCTACTCACCACAGAAGGTGGTCGGATATCAGATTATCAATGCCTTTGCCCAATACAAGCGCATCGTGACTCTCTGTGCGCCTATGCAGTGGGGAAAGACTGGTACACTCTTCTGGGTAGCATACCACTTTATGTTGAGAAAATGGGCTGAGCGAACAAAGCACCAGTTGGCATCGGGTGGGCTTTTTATGCCCAAGATCTTTATCATCACCGGAATGTCCGACAACGAATGGGTTGAACAGACAAAGTCGCGCTTCCCGCCTATGCTCCACGAAAACATCATGCACCGAAATAGTCTCAAGAAAAACAGAGAGACGTTCGAGAATCTGAACAACGCTCTCATCATCATCGACGAATGCCACTACGGAGCGGACAAGTTCGGTATCATGGGCACCATTCTTCGCGAAGCTGGGCTTACAGACATCGACGTGTTGGTCCAGAGAGATGTCTTCATCCTCCAGACTTCGGCTACCCCCGACAGCACTCTCGTACAGGCGAACACTCTGTTCGAAGATATCGAGACGGAGGAAGAGGATTGGGGAAACGTCCACAAGACAATCATTCCCGAAATTCCGGCCAGCTACACCGGTATCTGGGACTTCCTTGAGAAGGGGCGGGTCATGGAATCTCGCAATCTCGCCAACCCAGCCGAGGCACAAATGATCATTTCCTCTATGAAGATTATGACAAGGAATGGAGGTCCCAAGTACCACATCATTCGCATTCCCATCGACAAAGAGAAAAAGGATGCCACGATGAACAATGTGCTGTTCTATGGTAGGAAGGCTGGGTTCGACATTCTCAAGCACTACGGGAAGCATCGCATCGATATCGACACATTGAAGACTGCCCCAGAGCGCGACACACTCATACTCATCAAGTGCCTCTGGCGCGCGGCGAAGACTATCGAAAACACTGAACACATTGGCATTATTCACGAGGCATTCTCGTACTCGAAGTCTAACAGCGCTGAAAATCAGGGACTCATCGGTCGCCTCTGTGGGCATGGGCGGTCTAAGGACAACATGCCGATTATCTTCTGCCACAAAGAGTCGGTGATGAACTACGCTAAGCTCTTCGCCGAGAGATTTGACTACTATCATCAAGACCTCTGCTACAACAGTGGCTCAATCATGAAGCAGCTCGGTGTAGGCGGCGAGTGTGGTTTGGTCTACCGCAAGTGCTATCTCGACAACACTGACGATGAGGAGACTATGGTTGGTCGGCGCCCACGCAAGCCTAACCCAGAGAAGGTAGTATTCGAGGACTTCACCGATGTCATCGCTTTCACAAAGGACATCCTTGGCGCCAAGCGCGGGCCGTCTATCAAACGATTCAAGAAGAACGAGATGGGAATGTATACTGCCATTCGGCATGGCGAGCGCACAATCTGTACTGACTCGCTCGTTGATGGGCGTCCAAAGGCAGGACTCGTTGGGAAGTACAAGATTTGGCCTTCCTATCGACTCGAGGACATCACGGCTGGAGAATGTGACAAGGTAAAGTGGGTGGTGTATTACTACAATTAGAATAGAACTAGAAAACAGAAAATCACAAAAAAAGAACAAAATGAAAAATCACAAAAACATTTTTTATTTATTCCTAGTGACTAGTGATATGACTAGTAGCTATTGATTTGTATGTATAAATTGATTAATATTTTTAATCAAAATTCATAATAATTTTGCGATCATTAATTTGAACAACATTTACACGCACATCTACTTTAAATACAAATATGGTGAAGATCAACGAACTAGCCAACGGGACACTGGAAGTCAGCGGGAAGACGTTCGACCACAAGGAAAAGTTGAAGGAGCTGGGAGCTCGGTGGAACTCAGCAAAAAAGTGCTGGGGTGGAATCAAGAACACCAAGGAAAACAAGAAGGCAATCAAATGCATGACTACGAAGCGCCGGTGTGGTCATTGTGGTGAGGCTGGCCACTTCAAGCCGAACTGTCCTGCTTATCACGAGGAGCGCAAAAAGGACCTCGTGATGAAAGCCGAGGCTCTTTGGAAGAAGCGCCCATACCAATACGAGTGCCACAAGGCGACGGGGCACTGCCATTGTATGTTCGAGCCCAGAGACTTTGGCTACAAAGACTTCTCGGTCCTAATGCCGATTGTGTGTCATGTGTGTAGCGGGTGGTGCTGTAGCCTCGCACGTCTGGAAGAACCAGAAGCCCAGCCCCAAAATTTCTTCCGATACACATGCCCCTACCACGGCAGCGCGATGGAACAGCTCTTGAACGATACCCGAGGCACATAATCACAAAAAGAACAAAATATGAAAACCACAAAAAAAGAACAAAATATGAAAACCACAAAAAAAGAACAAAATCAAAAACTACTAAATAAATACGATTTTTTATTAAGTATAAATTGAACACTTTTTTTTTTCTAATTATAAAAGTAACTTTGGTAATCCAAATGGAACCTACTTTACAACTAGGAACTGCCAGTACTTGTTTGGGATGTAAACAAATTACTCAATATCCAAATGGATTTAGAAAAGGTGTGTGTGGTCTTTGCTTTCCTAGAAGTCTAGATGATAAAACATGTGATATTACTCTCAATGATATTGTTAAAATGCTTTTCACTCGTGAAGGAAGTTTTCTTAGGTGTGATCAACGGATTATTAATTATTTGCGAAAGGCATTGGAGATATACAATTTCCCAAAACTATCTAAGTCTATACCAAAGGGGTACCAATTAAATATTGAAAATGAAAAATATAGTGATTATAATAGTGCTGGGGAACTTATTGGTGAAACATGGGATGCGCGTATAATGATTCTTGAACCCAATGCATGTGATCCAATAAATGATATCCCAATTGCTACATTTAATGTTGACAGAAACTTTAATATTCTTTAGATAGTATACTAGCTAAACTATAACATCTATATAATATAAATTGATAATCATACTTTTCTATTGTTTTCAACATTTCTGATACGATAATGCACGTACAAGAAGAATCTCCGCGTTGCTTTAATTTTATGGAAGAATATATTCGAAATATTAATTATAATGAAAATGGACATTGTAATGAATGTAATCGAAATGATTTAATTGGTCATACCTTCGAACCTAGTAGCATATTTTATTGTCATGAATGTTGGGAGGAATTTATATCTGATTATGAAAACAGAGTAGATAATAGAAACAGATATATTAATAGTGAAAATGATGACAGCGATAGTAGCGATAGCGATAGTGGAAGCGATGATAGCGGAAGCGATAGTGATAGCGAAAGCGATGAAAGTGACGGCGATAGTGATAGTGATAGCGGAAGCGATATCGACGATGATGAATATGATGAATTATATCATTACGAAAATCTGGCACTTGTAGAATCAGAATCTAGAGAAGAATATGAACGTATGCTAAACTACTTTGAAGATTATAAAAGTAATATTGTTAACAGTAATAAATGGAACAAAATTAGTAATAATAACACTATATATTATTGGGTAAGATTTTTGCTCGAAAAATGGTACGTTAATAATCAAAATACAAGAGATATTATGGGAGAATCTATTAATATTAGGAATGGTCACTTCTCTATTTTAGGAAGAAGTGTTCCAAACTATTATAATTGTAATCATTGGAAACTAGAACCATATGCTGGTTTTCCACAAGATCCTACTAATTTGATTTATTGGATAAATAATTATGTGCTACTAGTTCAATAATATCTATTACTTATTGTTTTCGAAATGAGTTCTAGCTATAAATTGTATATGTTTATAATCATAGTTTAATGGTTTTTCCAGAGGTACTTGCCAAAATACTGCTCCTTCTTTTTGTTTTTGGGTAAATCCTACTACTGCTATTAAATCATCATTTGAATAAACTTCTACATCATATACCCATTGATCTTCCGTTTTTACTACATAGTAACCTTTTTTTGCTTTTAACATTATTAAATTATAAAATTGATTTATCTTTAATTTTATTTAAATAAATAAAAATGTACATCAATAATGAAACCCATGTCTTAAGATATAATAAAATTGTTATGAAACCAACTTCATATGAACATTTACAATCAATTTCATTATGTTTTCTAATGTCTATATGTCTAATGTGTATCGTTATTTATTTTGATAAAAACTTACAGCGACAATTAAAATATAATACTGAATAAGTATTTAAAAAAAATAAAGTGTTAATAATTAATGATTCTTTATGCGACTTTTGTAATAAGTTATTTATGTTTTTCTAGTTATTGTTATTATATAGATGTTATTTGCGAAAAGTCCACAGAAAATCTTAATTTAAATATAGAAAAATATAAGCGTGCAGAGAAACTTGTATGTTTTAATGTAGTAATAGTAAGTTATCTATTTTTCTATTTGAGTACAACAATTTATAATCCAAGAGACTTTAGTATTATATTATCAATTAGAGACTTAATCATTTCTACATATACCGCTCAAGTACTTTTTTATCTAATTCATAGATTATTTCATAAGTTATCATTTTTACAAAAATATCATAAAATACATCATGAATTTAAAGAACCTTTAGGTATAAGAGCGGCTTATACACACCCTATTGATTTTTTTATGGGAAACTTGATTCCCTTAGGAATTACTCCATTTTTATTAAATACTGATATTTATACTACATGTGTTTTCATGGTATATTCAGTATATGGAACAATTGTTATTGAACATTCTAACCATGATAAGAATAATCAACACCACATAATACATCATAGATACTATAATTGTAACTATGGAGCGTCTTGGATTGACAAAATTATGGGAACTTATATAAATAAATAATATAAAGAAATTGCGAAATTAATATTTATTATGAAGATTGATAACGAAATAAAATTAGATTTTAAAGATGTATTATTTAGACCTAAAAGATCAACATTAAGTTCAAGAAGCGAAGTTGATGTGGAGATAGAATATACATTTAAACATTCTGGTATGAAATGGAAAGGAGTACCCATTATATCAAGTAATATGGATACTGTTAGTTCAGTTGCTATGTTTAAAGAACTAAGTCAATTTAAATGTATTACATGTTTCCATAAATATATAAATATAGACGAAGTTATATCTGTTTGTAAAGAAGGATATTCGTCTGATTATTTTATGTTAAGTACTGGTATTACTGATAATGATTATGACAATTTATTGAAAAATGTAGCTATATTAAAAGAAAATAATATAGATACCAAATTTATATGTATAGATGTTGCTAATGGATATATGTTTAAACTTATAGACTTTTGTAAAAAAATACGCAATATGTTTCCTAAAATTACATTAATTGCTGGAAGTGTTGTAACACGTGAAATTGTCGAAGAATTAATTATTAATGGAAAAGTTGATATTGTAAGAGTAGGTATAGGATCGGGATCTGTATGTACTACTAGATTACAAACTGGTGTAGGAATGCCACAATTATCAGCTGTTATGGAATGTGCCGATGCAGCCCATGGATTAAATGGTATGATTATAAGTGATGGTGGTATATGCTATCCAGGGGATGTAAGTAAAGCATTTGGTGGTGGGGCGGATTTTGCCATGTTAGGTGGTATGTTATCTGGTCATGATGAATGTGATGGTGAAGTAATAGAAGAAGATGGTGTAAAATATAAAACTTTTTATGGAATGTCTTCTGATACTGCTATGAATAAATATCATGGAGGAGTAGCTTCATATAGATCATCTGAAGGGAAAACAGTAAAAATAAAATTAAAAGGTTCTGTAAGAGATACTATGTCAAATATATTGGGTGGTGTTAGGAGCACATGTACATATATTGGAGCAAATAGATTAAAAGATATTAGTAAATGTGCGACATTTGTAAGAGTTAATAGACAAGTTAATGATATTTATAAATAATTCTCTTTTATTTTTTTCTAGTTTATTATTATAAAATGGCTTGTTTTGGATATTGCTTTTTAGGTTTTATTTTTATCGGTATAATGGCGGCTTTTGCTTTCACTTCTAAAAATACAAAAGAAATGAAGGATTTTAAGGAGGCATTAAAACAAGATGACTTAAATGACCAGACTTTTAATAGAGAAGAGGAGTATAACAAAATTATTAAAGAAAGAGCGTTAATTTATTTCCAAGGTATGATTATAGGTTTAGTTTTAGGTATCATATTTTTAACATTATTAAAGGGAAATACAAGTATTCCATTATCGCAAAAAATATGCATATTCTTAGTAGTAGCTCTCGGTATTAACTTTCTTCATTATATGGCTGTGCCTAAATCTAAATATATATTAGATCTTAATTTATCACATGAGTCTACAAAGGCATGGTTAAAAGTATATAAATCGATGAAAGGTAGGCAATTTTTAGGTGCTTTAGTTGGTATTATAGGTTATATTGTATTTTCATATGGTTATTCTTGCTAATTATAGTAGAAATATATCGCGTTAAAAAATGGAATAAATGCAGCAAAATAACACCATACACTTCCAACATCTTTTTTTTTATTATAAATAATATATGATATAGTAAATGATGCCATAAATAATCCAATTGTAAATACTTTAAATCTAGTTGGTCCACCCAATAAAGATATTAATAAAATAATTGTTATAAAATACATTGATACTGGTAACATTTTATCTCTGTTTACATCTGGATTCCACCACAAAAGAGATATTTGTTTTTTGTCTTTTTCTTCTATAGTATCATATTTAGTCATATCTACATTTAAAAATACCGATGTTAAATAAAATAATGCTATAGAGAATGATAATAATATTAAATATACATTTCTATTTTCTTTTAAGAATAGTAGTAATAAAATAACTACTGGTTGTAATATATTATTTATTAATGCAGCGTGTGTTACTGTTTTTGAAAATTTAGGATCATCTTTCTTGTCGCTCCATAATAATCCTTCCCAAAATTGCATTGATACCCCAAAATACCAAAAAATAGATACTAATACATATAATAATTTTTTATTAAAAACAACTATATTAAAAATTGTAAATAAAGTTCCTACCGTAAAAGCAGTCCATGAGTGGGTTTCTGAAAAGCACATATAATTAATATAATATAATTATTTAGGTAAATTATTATTAATACGATGTGCACATTCCTCCACAAAACTATATTGTAGTTGGTTTGATGAATCCTTACATTTAGTAACTTGTTTCACTTCTGTACAAGGTTCACACGATCCATTGACGCATCTCCATGGACTTTGACACATAACCTGGTCATCATCACATCTAATTTTACTACTATCTGGACTAGATAGAAATCTCTCAGTATTACCTGGAATAAATATTGGGGCGGAATCATTTTCTTCTTTTTTGTATTTAAATACTACATCGTCATATCTTATTAAAAGAAAAGTTAAGCCAAATATACCTACTATTGAAATTATCATTAATACTATAAGTAATTGGGTTGAAGCCATATAATAATTATAATATTTTTTTTATAATATTCTGTTATTAATTAATCTATATCTAGGCAACGCATGATTATCACATGTGTTTTTATTAACCCATAATAATAGTTTTTCACTACAATATTTACATGAAACAATATGTTGTAATGAATCTGAAATAATAGGTATAGGCATGATTATATGTTTTTTAGAATAGTTTGTATAATATATAATTATATCAATCATTTCATTCGGTAAATATTTATATAGTAATTCTCTAGATATATTTTCTGAATCATCATCTAATTTATGAAATGAAATAGTATAGTGGTCTTTACAGATCCAATTAAAATTGGTTCTTGAATTAACATCATACGAACACAAAGCACATTCTGTTAATTTAGTTTTATCTTTATGTATAGCAATTCTATGATCATGTGATATGTTTGGACAATACATATTTAATCCTAATTCTGTATATAAATCCATTTTTATATAATAAAATAAAAAATAATAATCATCAATTTATATACTAACTTCACATGGTGATTTACGATTATTAGGAGATATAGGCGAAGAACATGTTATAAGTTCCTTATATGAAGGCATTGGTGGCGCTGAAGGAGCTGAAGGCACTGAAGGTGATAATCTATTTATTGATGCCGGGTTTAATGGAAATGGTCTTGGTGTTGTAGGAATACTAGTTTCTTCAGTATTGAATTCATTTATATCGGGATAAAATTGTGGCTTCTCTTCGGGTATATCAGATAATCTATCTAATCCATACATTGAACGTCTTCTGAATATATTTTTATCATTACTATTATATACATTGTTAAACTCTTTTGATTGATCTTCCTCATATGTTAGAGTTCCTTCTTTTTTTTTTAATTCAGTATATAAATCTATTGCTTGGTATGCTTCATAATGTTTTCCTAATATATAATTTTTTTTAGTTAAATAATATACGGCATCACTTTGTGGTATTACCTTTTTAGAAATATTTCTCTTTCTCCAAATAATATATCTATCCCTATTACATGGATGGGGTGGTGGTGGAACTTCTAAACTCATTGTTAACCCAGTTTTCTTTATAGACTTTTGAGCCTTTAATGCCTTAGAAATTAAACTATCATATTTTTTTTGATTTTCTTTATCAAATTTTCCACACTCTTTTTCAGTAGTTTCTTCAAAATTTCTTATTAAAATATATGGTTCATCAATAGTTTGTCTAATAGGTTTACACCATGATATCAATCTTGCAAAACAAGACTTGTCACTATTTTCCATTGTGTATATATATATATATTATTTTATAAATAATTTTTAAACTAAATATATTTCTACTATTATATATAATGGCATTCAATTTATTTGCATTTATTCAATCATTAGTTGGAATATTACATACTTTTGTAAAATTTCTGCCTTTAGGTATATATTCATTTGCATATCTTTCTTCGGCACTATTTAAAGATGGTAGAACGGGACTCTTATTATTAGGACTAATATTTAATGATATTTTAGGTTATGTGTTTAAAAGATATTTCAAGTACGAAAGTAATGAAAATTGTGCAATTTTTAGCTCAAAAACGGAAGGAACATCATTAGGATTTTTACCAAATGCACATACTGAAATGGTTTCGTTTTTATCGGCATTCTTTTTCTCTGATATGTGGAATGAATCAAAACTAGATGCGATTCCCTTTACATTCTTATTAGTATTATTAGCATTAACTGCATGGTCCAGAATTACAATCGGTTGTAAAACTGTACGTGATGTGATGTTTAATTTAGTTTTAGGAGGATTATTAGGTATGTTATACTATTATATTGTAAGTAATAAATATCAAAAAGCTAAAGAATCAGTCACTAAAAATACCTTTTGCGATAAAGGATATGATAATTATAAATGTAATGAAATAAGAGATGGATTAGTTATCCTTAAAGGAAAAGATGCTAAGGAAAAAATGAATGTTAAAAAAGATGATACTAAAGAGAAAGCTAAATCTAAAAAAGATGTAGCCTATGAAGGTTGGTATGACACTGCTTAATTTAATATTTCTATTTGTTCATCATCTAGTTTAAAACCATCTTTTAAATCTATATATTCATCACGACTTTCCATTGAAAAGTCAGATGGCCTTAATATACTCCAATCTGTATTCTCTTCTAATATTCCTAATTTTGTATAAATATATCCTACTAAGGCTGAACACCAAAATCTATTTGTTTTTTGTGGTTCTGTATCTCTTCTAAAAATTGCTAATATCCAATCCTTAGGATTTATATCATACGGTTTATTATATACTACATCGTGTATCTCTTTTAATTTAGTTTCTGTAAATGTACTATTGTATAATTCATCCGTACATTTTAATTCTCTTATAAAAGCTGAACCATTATTAGATTTTAATATTTCTTCTAAAGGTGTTATTTGTACACCTAATTTATATTTATTATCTTCTATATCTGGATTATATTCTAAACCAGATTCCCAAACATATAATCCAGTGAGTTTTTCGTTAATATATATTGGATCCTTAAGAATCATTCCTATATGATCATATGGACTTCCAGTAAAATATTCTATCAAACTATTAAATATACCTAATAATCCGCTCTCCTTTGAATGAAATAATATTAAATCCCCAGTTCTTAAATCTTCCTTTACTGTCATATACTATTAAGTTATACTTTTATTTAAAGAAATCATATAAAAAAATATCTAATAATGAATAATATTGATTTTACTTTTTATGATAGAATAAAGGATACCTATGTCATTCCTAAAGAATATCCTTGGAATGATTATATTGATATGCTAATACAAGATGAAGTTCCTAAAAATGTTATGAAAGGTAGAGATTATTATAATAGAAAGTTTATAACGTTAAAAATAGGAGGTTATGAACCTGATAAAATGAAGTTTTTTAAAAGTGGGCAAGTTTTTTTTGAAAGATATACTGATCAACACTATCTACAAAGTGCATATTTTGAAGATACTTTTATATCTACTATTGGAGGTACCAGTGAAGAACAATATCAATTAATAAATGATTTAGTTGATGGTAAGGTAGTAAAACTTTTAGAACACCATAGGCCTACGGGGTGGAAGACTGATTGTATTATTGCTAATATGGACTACTGGGAAAATCTTTTTGCTAAAACAATACAAAAACAATGGATAAAGTGTAGATATACACCTAACTACACAATTTGTAAAAACATTTTGAATCGGCAATTTGATGAATATTTAGAAGAAATTGGATAAATTTTTATTTAAGGATTATAACAAGTATAAATTTTATATGAATAAGAAATTGATATTAAATAATTTTTCTTTATTTTTGGATGAACTCATGATGCATTCTTGTGACCAATTCAAGAAATACACCGAAGAACATAATGAGCGTATTGGATCATTAGTATCTTCTTTTGAAAATCTTAATTTACAATTTGATAAAGTTAATACTGAGATTAATAGTGTATTAAATGTAAAATTAGCAGAACAAGATTTAGTTATAGCTAAATTAACTGAACGTTTAAATAAATTAACTTGTAACAATCTTGTTATGAATGTAGATGAAGCGGAATATGATGCTACTACAGAGGAAGATATTCCGATTGTAAAAGAATTAGATGAAGAATCTAAAGAATCAGATGAAGAATCTGAATCTGTTGCATTAATAGAAAAAATGTTAAAACCCCCAGATGGCGGTAAAAGAAGAAAGTTTTATATAACAGATGACGATGATAAAGAAATATATGAAATATTAGACGGTGGCGCACCTAGTGAAAAACCTATAGGAAAACTAGTTGGGAAAAATAATAGGACACATTTTTATGCGCCGTCGTAGCCGACTAGACCTACTGGCATTTCATTTGTTTAAAAATAGTTTGGGCGTTATTTGAATAATACTGAATAAACTCTTCTAGATTAACGATAAAATTGGCCTTCATTCGTATATCTTTTGGCAGCGATATTTTTAAGGGACTATTGCCTGCGGATCCTTTACATAATTCGGCACTTACCTCCTTATCACTTGGATTATCATTGTAATGGAAAAATAACATCTCGGCATTATTTTGGGGGTTTTTCGCTAAAAATTGTGTTTTATTTGGTTTAATAACTTGTTCAAATCCGTAATATATATAAAATAATCTTTTTACTTTGTATTCGTCCTTTTTTATTGCCATAAATAATTTCATTAGTACACAATAATAGAAACCGCCTATTTCTAATAATGCCTCGTATGCTTTTTGCTTAACTAACCCTTGCGGTGCTTTTCTATAGGTATCAGTGCTGTTGCCGTAATTACCCAGTGTGAGAAAAAATTCCTTTACTGTATCGGCGTGGGAGGTGTCTCCGTTAGTGAGGTCATTATAAATGTTTTCCACACCGCTGTCTAGGAGCGTTGTCCAAGCATCGGCCATGGCGGTCGCCGAGGTGGTGGCGTCCTTCACCACCGTGGCGTAGACCTTGAGGGCATTATAGCAAGCTACATATGAGAAATCATAGACGGGCCTTTTTGGGTTCTTAAATGTCCATTTGCATATTTTGATATCTTCATCGGTGGCTGACTCGAAGGAATTGACGTTCTGGAATTCATCGATGTCACTGTACACTCTTAACGAATCGTTCGGATTCTTGGTGTTCGCAGCGTCGGGATTGGCCTCGGCGTTGGGCTCCTCATCGGGGGACGTGCTCGTATCTGAATCTGAGGTGTCAAATACACCAGTGAAAAATAATATTAAACATACAACTAATGCTATTAATAATAATATTCCAACTGCTAATAATACTTTTTTATTTTTTTTTAATCCTCCTTTTATAGATAAAGATTTTCTTGGCATTTTTATAATATATGGTTAGATAATAATAGTTCTATTATGAAAAATTAGCATAGCATTTGAACATAATAATATCTTCTAAAGAAACTGAATAATATTCATCTTCCATAAAATGAAAATAACTATCTCTTAATTCATATGATAAAGTTATCAATACTAAGTCGGAACCATTTATTTCGTGAACTTTTGCATAGTGTAATTCATGATATTTAACAAATTTTACTATATCACCTACTGCTATATTATGTTTTGTAGCTTTTCCAATAGACTTTGGAAATGTCCATTTTGTATTATATTTATACATTATAAAATAAAAATATATTATTATTATTATTATTATTTATAAATCATCTATAGTATATTCTTTAGATATATCTAATATTTCATCCGATTCCTCTATCATTAATTTTATAGACTTTAATCCATAATAATAATTATTAGAATCTACATAAGATAATATTTTTTTGATTGTACTAGAACTATTATTTTTTTCTACGTATTTAAATATTTTTTCCGATAATGCTATCTCTATTTTTAATATATCCTCTGAATCTATTTTAGTTTTATATTTATAATATTCTATATAAATTACTTTCATTATAGAACTTATAGTTATTAATAAATTTATATTACTATTATTTTTACTTATTATAGTAATCGGTCCTATTGTTTTTTTATAAGCAAATAAAATAGCATCTGTTATAGATGGAAAATAACATAAATCCTTAATTATTTCTGTATCTTTGGACATCAAAATAAATTCTGTATATAATAAAATACCACGTTCTGCTAAAAACATAGTAAATGTTAAGTTATTAGTGTAAGATAAAATAACAAAAAATATATGATAAAACATATTCACACCCATTATTATTTCTAACTGGCATTCTGATAATTTCGATAATCTTTTATATAATTCATCTATAGACTTTATACAACATATGTTAAAATAATTAAATGATTTTTTTATTTGAACTTTCTTTTTCAATCTTTCATTATTTATAAAATCTATAAGACTTTTACCCTTTTCATATTCTATCTCCATTTCCATATTAAGTTTAAATATTAAAATTTAAATAAAAATATATTTATCTAATTATTTAATTATTTAATTAAATTAAATATTTAGGTCAATTGTAGTTTGGAAAGATCCTTTGTGTTACTACAATTTATGATCTTAAAAAAAATATAGAATAACTGTTAATTCAATCCAATAATAAATGAATTGGTTGTTTAAAAAATATAAATCAGTTAATCAAATACTATAGTATATTTGTTCTTTATACTTAAATTTGTTTCTTTTTTTTCATTTACTAATTTAAAAATATAAGTTGTTATCTTATCTCCCTTAAAATGGGTATCTTTTGATATTATTTTAAAATTATAAATTTTTACCATTTGCCGTAATATCGTTATCAATTTTTTATTATCTAAATTAGTAAAATAAATATTATATTTACATGGTATATAATACTCTAAAAACTCGAATTTTATATTATTTATTTTATTAATCACGGAATCTTTTAAATCGTTTTTTCTAAATGTACTATTATGTTCTAAACTTTTTACACCTATTATATCTAATATTTTTAAAATAAACTCTAACGATGGTTTATTTTTGAACAATTGATTAACTGTCATATATATATAATATACTATAATAAGAATAATTATACGTATTTTAGATTCATACAGCTCTCTAATGTATTTTTATAATTAGGTAACGGTTTAGTTCTTTTTAAACGCAAATCATTTGTAGTATTATCTATCATATCATTTGTTATTCCAGAGAATAAATTGTTATTACCATATGTTATTTCTTCTAATGTAGGAATAACAGAAATAATAGGTGGCAAGTTCACTTTATAATTCTTTTCTGAAACCATGTTTCTCCATTCTTCTATTGAAAAAATACCACCAAATCGTTTTAATGTTAATTTAGACATTGCTATTTTAATAGGTATTTCAATACTATATAAATAATTAAGTAGTGAATAACGCTCCCATTTATCTTCATTTAAATTAGTATTATCAAAATTATAAGCTGCAGCACATTCTGGACAACAAAAGTTCCCAAACATTAAAATACATTCCTTTTGTTTTTTTATAGGTAAGCCATATGGTGTATTCTTAAATGAATGACAACACCATAAACAGTCAATATTAGTTTCTTTAGGCCACTTGTTTTTACTATTACTATCTGAATATTCAATAAAAATATTAGTATTTTCAATTGATATATTCATATTTAAATCATTGTTTCTATCTTTCTCTAATTTTTTAATCATATAATCATAATAATTTTTATCTAGTTTATCTATTTTATTTATACTTTCAAAATTATCAGAATTATCTATATCTGATATATTCAAAAATACATGGTTCATAGAATTATCTTCTAATTCTTGGTTAAATGCCTTAGGTATATTTTCATCAATAGTTACACTATTAATAGGCAAGTGTAATATTATTTGTTCTTCAGATATTACATTTTCTTTATCGGATACATATATTTGTTTAGGTTTTCTCCCTCTTTTTTTAGGAACTTTGTCATCTGGGGGTTTATTTAAATTAGGTTTTCTTCCTCTTTTTTTAAGTACCTTTTCAGCTACTTTTTCCTTAGGTTTCCTTCCTCTTTTTTTTTTTACTATTTCTTCTTTATCCATGATAAATATAAAAAAAAACTATTCGAACCTTTAAACTACTTTCAAAAATATAATTATATTTAAGTTATTATTCTAAATAATGTTTTCTACAAACAGCTATGTATGATTCTTCAGTTCCTACATGAATTTGACTACATATATTTTTATTAACTTTTTTGGAAAAATGAGCTAAAGTTCCATCTCCACATTTTATACAAAATGCATCTAGTTTTTTTACAGAATCACAATATGGAATTAATTTTAAAATATCTCCAAATGGATTTCTATCTGAATCTCCATTTAAACCAACAACTATCATCGTTTTATTATGTACTTCAGCACCATCAATTACAAACTGAAATAAATCCTTAAAGAATTGTGCTTCTTCTATTATTACTATTTCAGACTTCAAATAAGACTCGGTTGATTTTAAACATGTTAGATTATCTACTGATGTACATTTTAACATTATTTTATTATGTGTTGAAATATTATTATCGGAATATCTATTATCCAAACTATGATTTATTAGTAATAGATTCTTTCTTAAAATCTTATATTTATTTGCTATTCTAGTTATTTCAGTACTCTTTCCAGAGTACATACACCCAAATATAATGTCTATCCGTCCTAATCTCATTATTACTAATATTGTAAATTATTATTTAAATAAAAAATATATTTTATATCAATTTATAATTGATTATTTAAATTATGATAAATTATTATTCAGCAGCTTTCTTCTTACGAGGCTTCTTCACCTTTGGAGGTGTGACAACAACCTCTGGCTCGGGCTCTGGCTCGGGCTCGGGGTCGGAGCCATCCGAATCTTCTACAGCTGCTGGTTGAGCTGAACCTCCATCAGTATCTTCGTCATCATCAGAATCAGAACCAAATCCTACGTTAAGAGAAGACTTCGCAACATCTACACGTGCCATAGTTAGCTTCCACTGGCACATATAATTACCCGATGCTACCCATAGACCTACACAATTAAGAATACACTTAATCTTTGAGTTCTTAGTCATAATATCTTCCATACGATCACCGCTAGCTGGATCGTTAATCATAAACTGATTCTTCCCATCCTTGTCAAATACCTTACATTCCCAAATGCCATCGCGCTGCGGTACCTTAACCCGCATGGTTGGAGCGAACTTTCCATCTGGTTCTCCAGTATCCTTATCCCTAGATACCTTGATAATTGGATTAAATAGGTTCTCAGCTACATCCCGAGAAATAGACGCCTTCTTAAACCACTCCTTAGAATTATTAACTGCGCCATCAATAAGAACATTATCTACATCACATAGCCGATCGTGAAAGTCCTTAAGCCCTCGAATCTGCTTAAGCTCCTTATCGGACTTACCAGTAGTATCATCATCCATTCCTCTAAAGGATAGAGTAATACTATGCTTTGGAAACTCTCCCTCTGTAAAACTTGACATTGCCCATGGTAATGTCATCCAAGGAGTTTCTACATTAAATCTGGTACTATCATAATTTACCCATACTAACTTTGCGCCATTTGCTAAAACGTTTGGTGGAGCGAATCCAATCTTAGTTGCCTCAATTTTTGTGCCTTTCTGTACTGTGTCCATTTTCTCTTTTCTATATGCTTCGGTGTACTTATACAAAGAAAGATTTTTTTAAATCAATTTTGTCAATTCAAGTTTTATTATTATGATATAAAAGCAGAATTTATATATTTTTTGCTATATTTAAGACTAAATATCTTTTCTATATTATATATGGAAACTGATTTCATTAGCCATGATAAACTGGTGTTATTAAATAAAACTAAACAATTTATTTATGTAAAAAAATTAAAACATACACTTAAAAAACTTGGATTAAGTATCGAAGGGAAAAAACCACAATTAGTAGATAGATTAAATGTATTTTATAAAAATATAGGTAATTATGATCAATATACTAAAGACATAATAAAAATTCAAAAATATTACAGAAACTATTTAAAAACAAAAAATGGACCCGGATTTTCTAATAAATCCCTATGTATTAACGATGAAGACTTTTATACATTTGAAACTAAAGAAGAAATAGATCCACTATATTTCTTCTCAATTATGGACGATAACGGTAAAATATTCTTTTTTGATATTAGGTCGTTGGAAAAATTATTAATATCTAATAGAAAAATGAATCCATATACTACTGAAATTATTAGTGAATCTAATATTTCTAAAATTTATAAACGATTGTCTAATGTAAAAAAAGACAGTAAATACAAATCATTTCCTAAACAAAAGTTATCTGATGAACAAATATATAATAACCAAGTATTAAATATATTTCAAAAAATAGATATGTTAGATGTTGCAGCTGGTGGAGCTAATACTACATGGTTTAATGATTTATCTATTAAACAACTTAAGCAATTTTATAAAGGATTAGAAGATATCTGGAATTATAGAGCTGAACTTACTGAGGCACAAAAACAAGCTATTGTTCCAAACAAAAACATGTTTTCTTTTTCAGTATCTTATATTATAAACTTGCCAGAAAATAATAAAACAAAAACATTTATTAGAAAAGTATTATTAAATGAAATAGAAATGCTTATAGACTCATCATCTAATATTGAAAATAAAAAAACAGGCGCATATTTTGTTCTAACATGTTTAACTGATGTATCTGAAGATTGTCGCAATTCTTTACCATGGTTAGTACAATATACTTAGTTTATGTCTATATAATTATTTTTAATTGCGTTAGAAATTAATTTATCTTTACATTCATTATAACTATTTTTATTTTTAATTATTCTATTTATAATATTCCTATCTTTTTTACTGAAAAGACCATTATTATTGTTAAATAATTCCACGGCATTATCTATTAATTTACTTGTTATACTGTCTAACGTTTCATCGCTCTGATAATAATCCCACCCAGGATCTCCCTTGGTTATATATTTTCTAGTTGATCCATCATTTACAAATATTACATTATTACAAAACCCACTATTTATATTATTATTCTTAATTATTTCTAAATTGGCATTTTTAATCATGGAATCTATTTCTTCTCCTAATACATTTTTATTATTAAACTTAATACCATCATTAATTAATTTCAAATCATTTTGATCATACGATTTATTAATAATAGTATTCGCTATTTCATCAAATGATGGATTATTATTGTAATATGTGTTCAAGAATTTTATGGGATTCATAGTAATTATATTATTTTGAATTATTTGAAAATGTGAATGTGATATACATTTATTATTTTCCTTTAATTGAGTTATGTAGTTATCCTTTTCTTCTAATACATCTTTTATCTTATTTTGTTCGCCTTTAATCATATCTAATTCATGTTTTAATTTATCTATTTCCGATAATAACTCTTCCTTTTTATTTTTAGAAGATATTTCATTTATATATTTATTACAACTACTATCCATATGTCTTTTCAAATTATCTTTTCTAGTATATTTTTTTGAACAATAGATACATGTATATATTTCTGATTTTTCATTACTTTTACTATTTACAATATGTTTTTTTGTCAATTCATGTTTCTTAAAATTACCTTTTAAAGTAGTACTATAATTACATACTGTACACGTATATAATACCATTCTACTATACTAAAATATTTTATTGTTAAATATAATAAAAATATTGTATTATTTTATATATGAATAATACTACTAGATCTAATCTTATAAAAAAACATAAATTAAATAAAACAAAAAAAATTACCAGAAGTATAAATAATACTGGTATTAAAAATAGAAAAACTAATAGATATAGTAAATATACATCTAGAAATAATACAAGTAAAACGCGTATTGTTGGCGATACATATGAAATGGTAGATCTTAAATCTTACGCTTTATGGTATTATAAAGATAGTCCTAGAGAGGAATATACTAGATTTGTTCATTATATTATAGAAAATATAGAAATATTTTGTGCTTATGGTATATCATCTGGATATATAAAACAGTCTATGTTCAAATATTTTATGGATTCAAATAATATTAGCGTTTGGGTTTTAATAAATACAGATAAAAGACTTAAAATTGATATTATTGACCAAATCAAAGCTTTTGCTATAGTACGGGATGGTTTAATACATGTTAATGAAATGTATGGGCAATTAGTTAAAGTAAATACTAATAATTTATATGAGTTTGATTTAGATTTCGGTTACAACTTTTCAAAACCAACTACCAAAAAAACTCAGGCAGCTGCATGGGCTGAGTTAGTTGCATTATGTGCTGTATCTCCTAGTATTATGCCTAAAATGAATATTAATACAAAATTATATAAACCTGTAAAATTTTCATTAAGAGATCCTGAAACTTGGACAGAAGCTAGAAGAACACAATTAAATGTTAGAAAACAAACAGCTAAAACAGTATTAAGTTATAGATCAAAAAAAAAGAAGAAAAAAATTTTATCATTACAAAAAGACCAATTTCTCAAAGGAATTGGGTCTATGCTATTACAAAATATTTATGATTACTATAAAAATAAAGATGTTAATGGTAAAAAATATTTCTTTTTGTTTCTTGAAGCTACAAATACTGGGCTGTTTAATTTTTATTCTAGATTTGGATTCAGACCAGTAGTTCAAACGCCCAATGGTCTAATGAAAGAACGCCAAATAAAGGTCAGAGATGGAGATTACATTGAAACTAATACCAATTTATTTCCTATGATTAGTGTATTAAATACAGGTGTTCAATTCGATAATACTCCTTTGATGAAAAATAAATATAATACTCAAAAGTTTATTTATGACTCTCCATCAGAACTTATATTAGAAAGTAATACTAATAATCTTAATAATTTGAGTAGTCAAATGGGGCAAATTTCAATAGGAAGACAATAATTAATCTAATTCTAGATAGATAACTTGTAATATCTTTAAAAATATTCCTTTTGGATCATTTCATTTTATAGTTTTTTTACTCATTCTTTTGAGGTAATTCTAATTTCATTCTTTTTCATTCTTTTTCATTCTTTTTGGCTCATTTTGGCT